>Ga0233375_1000028_pt1 | contig 112273 bp, 94 predicted proteins | sample ElkDunMinimDraft_10_FD_191539 | JGI IMG/M metagenome (GOLD analysis project Ga0233375, IMG submission 191539) | Fecal eukaryotic communites from dung pellets of Tule Elk in California, USA - Elk Dung E16 | ecosystem: Host-associated > Mammals > Digestive system > Large intestine > Fecal...
CGTCCGCGATCGCGAACGGCACGTTCAACATCCGCGCCAACGTCTGCGCCAGATACGTCTTGCCCGTCCCCGTCGGACCGATCAACAAGATGTTCGACTTCGCCAGCTCCACGTAGTCCGGGTCGTCCGGGCTGGAGGGCTTGGACTGCTCGCCCGCCTGCACGCGCTTGTAGTGGTTGTACACCGCGACGGCCAGCGCACGCTTCGCCGCGTCCTGGCCGATGACGTACTGCTCGAGGAACTCGAAGATCTCCTTGGGCTTGGGCAGCTCCGTGAGTCCGAGCTCCGTCGCCTCGGCGAGCTCCTCCTCGATGATCTCGTTGCACAGGTCGATGCACTCGTCGCAGATGTACACGCCCGGGCCCGCGATGAGCTTCTTCACCTGCTTCTGCGACTTGCCGCAGAACGAGCACTTCAGCAGGTCGGCGCCGTCTGAGATACGAGCCACTACGCGTCTCCTTGTCCCGGTGCCGTGGCGACGTGGCGTCGTGGGTGACGGCGCGTGCCCCGGTCACAGCCGAGCGAGTCCTGCTCCCCATTCCACACCACGGGGACCTCGTTGTCAGGTGGGCTCCCCGTACGGGGGCAAAACGTGTCGCGCCGCCGCTCCCGTCGGGGAGCGGCGGCGCGGCACGTGGTCATGCGTGAGGGGATGTCGCCCGTCAGGGCTTGTTCAGCGCGACGGCCTTGCGGCTCTCGAGGACCTGGTCGACGAGGCCGTACTCCTTCGCCTGCTCGGCGGTGAGGATCTTGTCGCGCTCGATGTCCTGCCGGACCTGCTCGACCGACTTGCCCGAGTGCAGCGCGAGGGTGTCCTCGAGCCACTCGCGCATGCGGATGAGCTCGTTCGCGTGGATCTCGATGTCGGACGCCTGCGCGTAGCCGCCACCCTCCATCGCGGGCTGGTGGATCAGCACGCGCGCGTTCGGCAGGGCGAGGCGCTTGCCCGGCTGTCCGGCGGCCAGCAGCACGGCCGCGGCGGAGGCCGCCTGGCCGAGGCAGACCGTCTGGATCTGCGGCTTGATGTACTGCATCGTGTCGTAGAGCGCGGTCATCGCGGTGAACGACCCGCCCGGCGAGTTGATGTAGAGGATGACGTCGCGGTCGGGGTCCTGGCTCTCGAGCACGAGGAGCTGGGCCATGACGTCGTCCGCGGACGCGTCGTCGACCTGGACGCCCAGGAAGATGATGCGGTCCTCGAACAGCTTGGTGTAGGGGTCCTGCCGCTTGAAGCCGTACGCGGTGCGCTCCTCGAACTGCGGGAGCACGTAGCGGGCCGACGGCGCGCCGCCGGGCAGTGCGATGCCGCCCGGGCGGGCGCCCGCGCCGGCGAGGCGCTGCGCGGTGGACAGGTACTGGGACTCGGCGCTGAAGCTCACGGGTTCTCCTCGGTGAAGTCTGGTGTCCGGTGCGGGGTCAGGAACCCGTGGTGCCGCCGCCACCGGTCACGGACGACGCGTTGGTGACGACGTGGTCGATGAAGCCGTACTCCAGCGCCTCCTCAGCCGTGAACCAGCTGTCGCGGTCGTTGTCCTTGAGGATCTGCTCGAGCGACTTGCCGGTCTGCTCGGCCGTGAGCTCGGAGAGCACCTGCTTCATGTGCATGATGAGCTGCGCGTTGATGCGGACGTCGGTGGCCGTGCCGCCGATGCCGCCCGAGGGCTGGTGCATCATGACGCGCGCGTGCGGCGTCGCGTACCGCTTGCCCTTCGTCCCCGAGGAGAGCAGGAACTGCCCCATCGAGGCCGCCATCCCCATCGCGATGGTCGCGACGTCGGGCTGGATGTACTGCATGGTGTCGTAGATCGCCATGCCGGCCGTGATCGACCCGCCGGGCGAGTTGATGTACAGCCAGATGTCCTTCTCCGGGTCCTCCGCGGCGAGCAGCATCATCTGGGCGCAGATGGCGTTCGCGTTCTCGTCGCGCACCTCCGAGCCGAGCCAGATGATGCGCTCCTTGAGGAGCCGGTTGTAGATGGAGTCGTTGAGTCCGAGGCTCGGACCCTCGGCGCGGTTGACCGGGGCCGTCGCGTCGGACGGCAGGTACAGCTCGTTCACATCCATCTCCTTCGTCGCTCCCGCGGGGCATCCCCGCCTGCGCTGCCCTGGCCGGCCCGGGAGAGGTGCCCAGGTCCAGCCGTGCTGCAGTGACCCTAACGCGGTCCGCGCCCGCCGTTCGTCCCGATGAGGCGCGTTTTCGCTGTCGGCGCACCGGGTGCGCCGACCGCGTGCGACCCTGGGCACGACGACGGCCCGCACCCTCGCGCGGAGGGTGCGGGCCGTCGTCGGTCCGTCCGAGGACGGGCCACGACCGTCGCGCGGCGGCGACCGTCGGGCGTCAGGCCTTGGTGGCGTCCTTCTCGTCGTCCTCGACCGGCGCGTCGGCGGCGACGGCGGCCGAGTCGTCGACCAGCGCCTCCTCGACCGGCTCGGCGACGACGTCGCCGGCGGCCTCGTCCGCGGCCTCCGCCGCGTCCTCGTCGTCCGAGCCGATGAACTCGGTCAGGTCGACGACGTTGCCGGCGGTGTCCTTGACCTCGATCTGGCGCAGCGCGACGGCGAGCGACTTCGAGCGAGCGACCTCACCGACCATGGCGGGGATCTGACCGCCCTGGTCGAGCGACTGGATGAACTGGTTCGGGTCCATGCCGTACTGCCGCGACGCGCTCACGAGGTACTCGAGCAGCTCGTTCTGGGCGACCTTGATCTCGAGCTGCTCGGCCAGCGTGTCGAGCAGGATCTGGTTGCGCAGCGCGTCGGTCGCCTCGACGGTGACCTCGGCCCGGTGCGCGTCGTCCTCGAGACGACCCTCCGACTCGAGGTGACGGTGCACCTCGGCCTCGACCGCGCCGGACGGCACAGGGATCTCGACGGCGTCGTTGAGCGCCTTGAGGAGCTCGTCGCGCGCCGCGACCGCCTGGTTCGACGTCTTGATGCTCGCGACCTGCTCGCGCAGGTCGGCCGTGAGCTCCTCGAGCGTGTCGAACTCCGAGGCGAGCTGCGCGAAGTCGTCGTCCGCCTCGGGCAGGTCACGCTGCTTGACGGAGGTCGCGGTGACCGTGACCTCGGCGTCCTGGCCCTCGTGGTCGCCGCCGGCGAGCGGGGCGCTGAACGTGGTCGTCTCGTCGGCCGACAGGCCGGTGAGCGCCTCGTCCAGGCCCTCCAGCATGTTGCCCGAGCCGATCTGGTAGCTCACGCCGGAGACCGAGTCGACCTCCTCGCCGTCGATGACGGCCTTGAGGTCCAGCACGACGAAGTCGCCCTCCGCGGCGGGGCGGTCGACACCCACGAGGGTGCCGAAGCGCTCGCGCAGCGCGTCGAGACGCTCGGTGACGTCCTCGTCGGTCACCTCGGTCGGCTCGACCGTGATCTCGAGGGTGTCGAGGGCGGGCAGCGTGATCTCGGGGCGGACCTCGACCTCGGCGGTGAAGGTCAGCTGACCCTCGCCGGCCTTGGCCGGGATCTCGGTGACCTCGACCTCGGGCTGGCCGAGCGGGCGCAGGCTCTCCTCGCTCGCGGCCTGACGGTAGAAGCCGGAGAGCGCGTCGTTGACGGCGTGCTCGATCACGGCGCCCCAACCGACGCGCTGGTCGATCACGCGCGGCGGGACCTTGCCCTTGCGGAAGCCGGGGATGTTCACCTGCTCCGCGATGTGCTGGTAGGCGTGCTCGATGCTCGGCTTGAGCTCGTCGTACTCCACCTCGACGGTCAGCTTGACCTTGGTGGGGTCCAGGGTCTCGACGGCGCTCTTCACTTCGATGATCTCCAACTGATCGGGGCGGGCCGCGGACGGCCGGGGACGGCGCCGCACGCGGGCGTACGGGCAACCGTCCCATCGTACGCGAGCGGTCAAGCGGCCCCGGTGCGTCGCTCCACGCGGCAGGCTCAGGACTCCCCGCCGCGCGGGCCGCGCGGGCCGCTCGGCGGGCTCCGGACCACGAGCACGACCGCGAGCGCCACGGCCCCGGTCGCGACGACCGTCTGCCAGCGCAGCCCCACCGCACCCAGGAGGTCGAGGACCAAGGCCATGGCCATCTGCCCGCCCACGACCGTGAGCGTCAGCACGAACGTCCCGAGGTGTCGCACCGCGTAGGCCGCCGCGACGGTGACGACCGTGCCGAGCGGGCCGCCCAGGTAGAGCCACCACGGCACGGCGAGGGTGACGGCACCCAGCACCCCGGTCGGGACGAGCGTGGCGCACACGAGCGATATCCCGACGAGGCCACCGCTGACGGACGTCAGGGTCGCGACCACGGGGTCGCCGGTGAGCTGCGTGACACGCCCGTTGCCCGCCTGCTGCCCGCACAGCAGCACGCCGCCGGCGAACAGGGCGGCGCCGGCGAGGGCGACCTTCCACCCCTCCTGGTCCGTCGCACCGCCCAGCACCGCGACACCGAGGCCCGCCAGGGCCGCGACCCCCGCGGCCGCGCGGCGCGGCGAGAGCCGGATCGGGGTGGGCACGCCGACGCCGCGGGAGTCCAGCGCAAGACCCGCCACGGTCTGCCCGGCGACGGAGCAGACCGCCGCGACCGCGACCCCGACGAGCGGCACCCCGGCAGCGGTGGCGACGACGATCGGCACGCTGCACAGCCCGACGCCGAACCACCACCAGGACGCGGAGCCGCGCAGGACGGCCGCCGTCGACCGGACGCGGCGACGTGCGACGACCACGAGCACGAGCACGGTCGCGAGCAGCGTGCCGACGTACGAGAGCCACGACGCGACGACGGGGCCGGTGCCCGCGGAGGCGAGGTCGCCGTTGAGCCGGCCCTGCAGCGAGAGGACCGCGCCGCTGCCGACGGCCACGAGCGCGGCGACGGCGGACCTCGTCGCGACGGCCGTGCCGGGTCCGGCACCCGTCGCCGTGGGGCCTGCGGGTCGCGTCACGGTCGGGCCTTCCTGGAGCGGTGCGGGTACCGGGCTCGCCGACCTGCCGGCGAAGCACGAAGGCCCGGCCCACGTCGTGCGGGTCCGGGCCTCCGTCGTACGAGATCACCAGGTCGGGGTGACAGGATTTGAACCTGCGACCTTCCGCTCCCAAAGCGGACGCGCTACCAACCTGCGCCACACCCCGTCGCCCGCCGAGGTGCGGGCCAGGGCAAGTGTACTGGCGGGTCGGCGTGCCCCCGTCGCTGCTCACGGCACCACGACGTGCGCTCGTCGCGCGGGAGGCGGCACGGGGTTTGCTAAGGTTGCGGCCGCAGGTCGGCGGTTCACCGGCCCCGGGCAGGACGCCGGGGCGGGGTGCGCGCGGCCCGCGCGGGCGTAGCTCAATGGTAGAGCCCCAGTCTTCCAAACTGGCTACGCGGGTTCGATTCCCGTCGCCCGCTCCACACCACCAGGCGACCCTCGGGCGTCCCGCCGCACGGCGGGGCGCCCGTCGTCGTCCCGGGTCGGCTCCGGCCCACGAGCGGGTCGCCACGCGCCCCGACCGGCGTCGTCCGGTCCACGAGGTGCGCTGCGCATCCTGTCCACGACCTGGACATCCGTCCGGCTCGGCGTTGCAGCCGCACGACGTGGACCGTTAGCCTCAGTCCGTACGCGTGCCGCACCGCGTGCCCGAGCTCCGGGCACCTGCCGCCGCGTCCGACCAGGAGGAGCGAGAATGACCGCGACGACCGCGCGTCCTGCATCGCTGCACCGCGCCGCGTCGCGCACCTCCTGTTGTCGTCGCCCCGGCTGTCGCTGACGCCCTCCGTCGCGCACCGGTGCACGCGGCCCGCCGCCGTGCCGCCGGCGCCGCACCCCCGCGCACGACCCCGCGACGCGGTCGTTCCCGAGCGCTCGCGGCGCACCCGCGAGACGCTGGGACCGCGGACGCGGTCCACCCCCAGCCCTTGACCGGTACCCCCCACCCCGGCTCACCCCCGAGCCCTCGAAAGAAGAGGAAGACATGGCACGCATCTACGACGACGTCACGCAGCTCGTCGGCAACACCCCGCTGGTCCGGCTCAACAAGCTCACCGAGGGGCTCGGCGCCACCGTGGTGGGCAAGCTCGAGTTCTACAACCCCGCCAGCTCGGTGAAGGACCGCATCGGCGTCGCGATCATCGACGCGGCCGAGGCGTCCGGCGAGCTGAAGCCCGGCGGGACGATCGTCGAGGCGACGTCGGGCAACACCGGCATCGCGCTCGCGATGGTGGGTGCAGCGCGCGGGTACGACGTCGTGCTGACGATGCCGGAGACCATGTCGAAGGAGCGCCGCGCGCTGCTGCGCGCGTTCGGCGCGGAGCTCATCCTCACGCCGGGCTCCGAGGGCATGAAGGGCGCGGTCAGCCGCGCGGACGAGATCGTCGCCGAGCGCGAGGGTGCGATCCTCGCGCGCCAGTTCGCGAACGAGGCGAACCCGGAGATCCACCGCCGCACGACGGCGGAGGAGATCTGGGCCGACACCGACGGCGCCGTGGACATCGTCGTCGCGGGCATCGGCACGGGCGGCACCATCACGGGCGTGGGCCAGGTGCTCAAGGAGCGCAAGCCCGGCGTGCAGATCGTCGCGGTCGAGCCGGAGGAGTCGGCCATCCTCAACGGCGGCCAGCCCGGCCCGCACAAGATCCAGGGCATCGGCGCGAACTTCGTCCCGGAGATCCTCGACACCTCCGTCTACGACGAGGTGATCGACGTCAACGCCGAGACCGCCGTCGAGTACGCGCGCCGCGCCGCCAAGGAGGAGGGCCTGCTCGTCGGCATCTCGTCGGGCGCCGCGATCGCCGCCGCGCTGGAGCTCGCCGCGCGCCCCGAGAACGCGGGCAAGCTCATCGTGACGATCATCCCGTCGTTCGGCGAGCGCTACCTGTCCTCCATCCTCTACGCCGACCTGCTGGACTGACGTGACCGACCCCCACCCCCGCGCACGGACGGCCGGCCACCGGCTGCGCCGGTTCGTGCGCGTGCTCGGCGAGGACCTCGAGGCGGCACGACGGCGCGACCCCGCCGCCCGCAGCCGCCTCGAGGTCGCGCTCGCCTACCCGGGCGTGCACGCGGTGTGGGCGTACCGGCTCGCGCACCGCATGTGGCGCGAGCCCCTGCTGCGCCTGCCCGCGCGCCTGGTGTCGCAGCTCGCGCGGGCGCTCACCGGGGTGGAGATCCACCCGGGTGCTCGGATCGGCAGGCGCCTGTTCATCGATCACGGGATGGGGGTCGTGGTGGGCGAGACGGCGGTCGTCGGCGACGACGTCGTCCTCTTCCACACCTCCACGCTCGGAGGACGGTCGATGAAGCGCGGCAAGCGGCACCCGACGCTCGGCGACCGGGTCGTGGTCGGCGCGGGCGCGAAGATCCTCGGGCCCGTGTGGGTTGGCGACGACGTGCAGGTCGGCGCGAACGCCGTCGTCGTCAAGGACGTGCCGGCGGGAGCGGTCGCCGTCGGGGTGCCCGCGAAGGTCCGCATGCCGACCGGGGGCCCCGCCGCGCGCGAGGCCGTCGAGGACCCGTCGCTGCTGATCGAGTACGTGATCTGAGCGTCCGGAGCCGATCCGTCGGAGGACGCTGCCGTCACCGGGGTGGTTCGTGCAGGGCCGACGCCGACCCGCGATCGGCTAGGGTGAGTGCGGGCGGTACCCGAGACCCGTCGTACCGGATACCCCCTGCCCGGTCCGACGTCCGGGTACCGCCCGCTCGACGACTCCTGCGCCGCCGCCCCGGCAGGCCACGACACCTCGACGAAGAGGAGCCCGCATGCGACTCGGCATCCACACCGGCTACTGGTCCGCCGGCCCTCCGGAGGGGATCGCGGACGCCGTCGTCGCGGCCGACCGGCTCGGCGTCGACTCCGTGTGGACCGCAGAGGCGTACGGCTCGGACGCGTTCACACCGCTCGCCTGGTGGGGATCGCGCACGTCACGCATCCGGCTCGGGACCGCCGTCGCGCAGATCTCCGCGCGCACGCCCACGGCCACCGCGATGGCTGCGCTGACGATGGACCACCTCTCGGGCGGCCGGTTCGTGCTGGGCCTCGGGGTCTCCGGACCGCAGGTCGTCGAGGGCTGGTACGGCCAGCCGTACGCGCGCCCGCTCGCCCGCACCCGCGAGTACCTCCAGGTGGTGCGCGACGTGCTGCGGCGCGAGGCTCCCGTGACGTCCGCCGGGCCGCACTACCCGCTGCCCCTGCCCGAGGGCGCGGGCACCGGTCTCGGCAAGCCGCTGCGCTCGACCGTGCACCCGCTGCGCGCCGACCTGCCGATCCACCTCGCCGCGGAGGGGCCCAAGAACATCGCGCTCGCCGCCGAGATCGCGGACGGCTGGCTGCCGCTCTTCTACTCCCCCCGCATGGACGCGACGTTCCGCGAGCTGCTCGCCGAGGGGTTCGCGAGGCGTGCGCCGGAGCGTTCCGCCACGGCCGACTTCGAGGTGAGCGCGACGGTCCCGGTCGTCGTGCACGAGCACGTCGAGCGCGCCGCGGACCAGGTGCGCCCCTTCCTCGCGCTCTACGTCGGCGGGATGGGCGCCAAGGGCGCCAACTTCCACCGTGACGCGCTCGACCGCCTCGGCTACGCGGAGGCCTGCGACGAGATCCAGGCGCACTACCTCGCCGGACGCAAGGACCTCGCCGTCGCGGCGGTCCCGACCGCCATGGTCGAGGACGTCGCGCTCGTCGGGCCGGCGGACAAGATCGCGCACGACCTCGCGGCCTGGCGCGAGACGGCCGTCACGACGCTGCTGGTCCAGGGCGACGCGACCGCCGTGCAGACCCTCGCACCGCTGCTCGCCACGCCGACCCACTCCTGAGCGCCCGGCCGAGTCCCGGGATCGCAGGGCGGGCTCGTCGGGAGCGACGCGCCACCCGGGCTCGGGGCTCGGCCGTCGGTGCCCGGCTCAGGGGTCGATGCCGGGGAACCACACCGCCCGGCGCAGGTCCACCCGGCGCCCGTCGCGCGACAGCGGGCACCCCTCGGCGCGCAGCTCGGCCAGCGCCGCGTCGAGGTGGTGCGCGGGCGGCGAGCCCGCTGCGTTGACGACCCGCCACCAGGGGACCGGCCCGCCACCGTCGTCCACCCCCGACGACCCGGCCAGCACCTGACCGACCTGCCGCGGGCCGCCGCGGTGCAGCGACTCGGCGACGATCTCCGCGAGGAGGCCGTACGTCATGGCCCGGGCGGGCGGGATCGCGCGCACGAGCGCGAGCACGGCACCCGCGTACTCGGCGGTCGGGTCGGTCGCGTCGGCGCGTGGCTCCATGGGCACCGACTCTAGGGCGCGCACCGTCGCACCGGTCGGCCCGGTGCGCCCGCCCGCAATTGCCTGGCGACGCACACGGCGAGCCGCCAGGATCGGGAGCATGAGCCACCAGCGCCCCACCGCGGCCCCGTCGGAGCCCGACGTCCACGAGCACACGCCCCTGCCCGACGGCTACGCGCTCGTCCCGCTCGGGGCCGACGACCTGCGTGCTGTGCTCGAGCTCGACACGGCGACGTTTCCGTCCGCGGTCGAGGTGGACGAGCTCCTCGACCTGCCGTTCCCGCTCGACTGGGACCGGACGCTCGGCGTCGTCCGCGACCACGAGGACACCACCGCCCTGCCCGTCGACGGCGCCCTGCCCGTGCGCCGCGACCTCGTCGGGATGCACTCCTCGTACGCGTTCGCCCGGTTCCCCGTGCCGGGCGCGACCGCTGCGGTCGCGGGGCTCACCTGGGTCGGCGTGCACCCCGGCCACCGGCGCCGGGGCCTCCTCTCCTCGATGATCGACACCCACCTGGCGCGGTGCCGCGAGCGTGGCGAGCCGCTGTCCGCGCTGTTCGCGGCGGAGGCCGCGATCTACGGCCGGTTCGGGTACGGCAAGGCGGCGGACGACCTCCGGCTCACCGTCCCGCGCGGCGCCGCGCTGCGTGACGTCCCCGGCGCACGGCGGCACACCGTGCGCATCGAACGTGCCGAGCGCGCCCGGCACGGGGACCTCGTCGCGTCGCTGCACGAGCGCGCGGGCGCGGACCCGACCGGGCAGGACACCGCGATCAACCGCCCGGGCTGGGCGACCCGCGAGACGCCCGCGCTGCAGGCCGCGTTCTGGGACGACGCGAAGGTGTGGCGCAAGGACCGCGAGCCCACCCGCATCGCGATCGTCGAGCTCGACGGCGAGCCGCGCGGCTACGCGCGGTTCCACCGCAAGCTCTCCTGGGAGGTGACCGGTCCGCGCGGCCCGGTGAGCACGGGAGAGGTCGTCGCGCTCGACGCCGCCGCCGCCCGCGCGCTGTGGGGCGTGCTCACCGACCTCGACCTCACGCACGAGGTGACGCCCTTCACGCTGCCCGTGGACGACGTCGTCACGAGCCTCCTGGTCGACCCCCGGTCCGCCTCGCCGCGCCTCGCGGACAACCTGTGGGTGCGGGTCGTGGACGTCGCGGCGGCGCTCGCCGGGCGCCGCTACGCGGCCGACGTGGACGTCGTCGTGCACCTGACCGACGCACGCCTCCCGGACAACGCGGGCCGGTGGCGGCTGCGCGCGGCCGCGTTCGGCGACGCCCGCGCGGAGCGGACCGAGGACGCCGCGGACCTGTCGCTCGACGTGCGCGAGCTCGGTGCGGCCTACCTCGGCGGGACGTCGCTCGCGGCGCTCGCCGCCGCAGGGCTCGTCACCGAGCACACCCCCGGCGCGCTGGCGCGTGCGAGCGCGGCGTTCGGCTGGCCGGTCGCCCCGGTGTGCAGCTGGGTGTTCTGACGGGCCGGACCGCCCGGCGCCCCGGGTCCGCCGTCGCTCAGGCCTGGCAGACGCTGCACCAGTACAGGTGGCGGCTCGCGAGCTCCTTGACCAGCACGGGCGTGCCGCACACGCGGCACGGCAGCCCGTCGCGGTGGTAGACGTAGAACGCCTGGTCCGTGGGCACCGCGCCCGGGCCGTCGTCGGTGTTCTGGCGCACCCGTCGGCGGCCCGGCGCGGGGCCGGTCGACGAGCGGGCCCCGACCGCTCCCGACGGCGCTCGGTCGTCCCGGTCCTCGGGGCGGGTCGTCACGATCGCGCCGGTGCGCGTGCCGTCGCGCATGAGGACGACGAGGTCGTCCCACAGCGCGCGCAGGTCCTCGGCCGGGACGTCGCGCCCGGGGCGAAGGGGGTCGAGCCGCGCGCGGAAGAGGGACTCCGCGCGGTAGATGTTGCCGACCCCCGCGACGACGTCCTGGTTCATGAGCAGCAGGCCGACCGGGCTGCGCGAGCGTCGCACGGCGGCGACGAACCCCTCTCGCGGGTCGGCCTCGCCGGGACCGGCCTCGCGGACCGGGTCGGGACCGAGCCGGTCCAGGACGGCCTGCCGCTCCTCCTCCGTGATCACCTCGCACGCCGTGGGCCCGGTGAGGTCGGCGACCGCACGTGCGCCGAGGAGGCGCACGCGCACGGCACCGCGCGGGGCCGGGGGTGACCACGCCTCGTCGGGCAGGGCCGGTACGGCGTGGCCCGCACCCTGCGCCGCGCGCTCGCCCGGTACGGTCTCGCGCTCGCCGACGCGACGACGGGGCGCGCCGATCGCGTGCACGACGGCGGCGCTGCCGTCGCTCGCGAACGTCCACGCCCCGTAGAGGCCGAGGTGGACGCGGAGCCAGCGCAGGTCCCGGGTCGCGGGGTCGGCGAAGCCGAGGAAGAGCTGCTTGCCCCACGCCTCGCTCGTCACGAGGACGTGCCCGTCGAGCAGGGCCGCGCCCGCGGCGAATCGGCCCTGCGGGCTGCTCACCGCGAGGGCCTCACCGGTGAACAGCTCGCCGAAGGCCCGCGCGAGGCGGTGGACGGTGTGCCCCTCCGGCACGTCAGGCGGAGGCCCCGCGCGCCGCCTCGTAGGCCGCGAGCTGGTCGATCCGGCGCTGGTGGCGCGGGTCGCCGCTGAACGGTTCCGCGAGGAACGCGTCGACGAGCTCCGTCGCCTCGTCCACGGAGTGCTGGCGCGCACCGACGGCGACGACGTTCGCGTCGTTGTGCTGGCGCCCGAGGCGCGCGGTCTCGACGTTCCAGGCGAGCGCGGCGCGGACGCCGTCGACCTTGTTGGCCGCGATCTGCTCGCCGTTGCCGGAGCCGCCGATGACGACGCCGAGCGAGCCCGGCTCCGTGACGACCGCCTCGCCCGCCGCGAAGCAGAACGACGGGTAGTCGTCCTGCGCGTCGTACGTGTGGGCACCGTGGTCGACGACGTCGTGCCCCGCGGCCTGCAGGTGCTCGACGAGATGGGCCTTGAGCTCGAAGCCGGCGTGGTCGGCGGCGATGTGAACGCGCATGGGTTCATCATGCCCCAGCGCACCCCCGCGGCGTCGGGGGGAGGCCGTAGCCTGAGACGCATGACACAGACCTCATCGCCGTCCACGACGGCTGGGCCCGGCGAGCCGCGCTCGGGCATCGACCTCAGCGCCCTGGACCCGGCCGTCCGCCCCCAGGACGACCTCTACCGCCACGTCAACGGGCGCTGGCTCGCGACGCACGTGATCCCGCCGGACCGCGCGATGGACGGCTCGTTCCGCGCGCTCCTGGACCAGGCGGAGCTGCACGTCCGCGAGATCATCACCGACCTCGGCGAGGCCGTGGCCTCGGGGTCGCCGGACGTCGGTGCGGACGCCGCGAAGGTCGGAGCGCTCTACGCGAGCTTCATGGACACGGACACCATCGAGTCGCTCGGCACGTCGCCGCTGCAGACCGACCTCGCGCTCGTCGCCGCGGCGACGAGCCAGGCGGAGCTCACCGGGGCGCTCGGTGCCCTGCAGCGCACGGGGGGCGCGGGCGCTGTCGGGTTCTGGGTCGACAACGACGCGAAGGACCCGGAGCGCTACGTCGCCTACCTCTACCAGTCGGGCCTCGGCCTGCCCGACGAGGCGTACTACCGCGAGGAGCAGTACGCGCCCGTGCGCGAGAAGTACGTCCCGCACGTCGCCCGCATGCTCGCGCTCGCCGGCGTGACGCCGCAGTCCTGGGGCGCGACGCCCGAGGAGGCGGCCGAGCGGGTCGTGGCACTCGAGACGCGCCTCGCCGCGGCGCACTGGGACGTCGTCCGCGACCGCGACGCCGACCTCACGTACAACCCGCGCACGCTCGTCGCGCTCGCCGAGGAGGCACCGGGCTTCGACTGGCACGCGTGGGTCCTCGCGCTCGGCGCCCCGGCGGGGTCCCTCGACGACGTCGTCGTGCGCGAGCCGGGCTTCGCGACCGGGTTCGCCGAGCTCTGGGCGGACGCGCCCCTCGAGGACTGGAAGCTCTGGATGGTCTACCACCTGGTGACCGCGCGGGCCCCCTACCTCACGGACGAGCTCGTCGAGGCGAACTTCGACTTCTACGGCCGCACCCTCTCCGGCACGCAGCAGGTCCGCGAGCGCTGGAAGCGCGGCGTCTCCGTCGTCGAGGGCGCGCTCGGGGAGGCGGTCGGCGCGCAGTACGTCGCGCGGCACTTCCCGCCGTCGCACAAGGCGCGCATGGAGGAGCTCGTCGCCTACCTGGTCGCCGCCTACCGGGAGTCGATCTCGACGCTCGACTGGATGACGGACGAGACCAAGGAGAAGGCGCTGGCCAAGCTCGAGGCCTTCACGCCCAAGATCGGCTACCCCGTCACGTGGCGCGACTACTCCGCGCTCGTCGTCGAGCCGGACGACCTCGTCGGCAACGTGCGGCGCGCGCACGCGTTCGAGCAGGACCGCGAGCTCGGCAAGATCGGGAAGCCGCTCGACCGCGACGAGTGGTTCATGACCCCGCAGACCGTCAACGCGTACTACAACCCGGGCATGAACGAGATCGTCTTCCCGGCGGCGATCCTGCAGCCGCCGTTCTTCGACCCGGAGGCGGACGACGCGGTCAACTACGGCGGCATCGGAGCGGTGATCGGGCACGAGATCGGGCACGGCTTCGACGACCAGGGCTCCAAGTACGACGGCGCCGGCCGCCTCGAGGACTGGTGGACGGCGGGCGACCGCGAGGAGTTCGAGAAGCGCACCAGGGCGCTCATCGCGCAGTACGACGCGTTCCGGCCCGCCCAGCTCGGCGAGGACGGCCCGCACGTCAACGGCGCGCTGACGATCGGCGAGAACATCGGCGACCTCGGCGGCCTGTCCATCGCGCTCAAGGCCTACCGCATCGCGCTGGGCCGTCCGCTGGCCGACGCACCCGTGATCGACGGGCTCACCGGCATCGAGCGCGTGTTCCTCGGCTGGGCGCAGGTCTGGCAGGCCAAGGGACGCGACGAGGAGGTCGTGCGCCGCATCGCGACGGACCCGCACTCGCCCAACGAGTTCCGCTGCAACGGCGTGGTCCGCAACCTCGACGAGTTCTACGCGGCGTACGACGTCGGCCCCTCCGACGCCCTGTACCTGCCGCCCGAGCAGCGCGTCCGGATCTGGTGACGTCGCCGAAGGGCCCGTGGCGGGCCGTCGCCCGCCACGGGCCCTTCGCGCGGACGCCGACTCAGAGGGTGCGGATGCCCGCCCGCGCGATCGTGAACCCCTTGCCCGACGCGTCGTCCCGGCACGTCATGCCGGTCTCGGCGCTGTCGCACGTGAACGGGCCGACGGTCTTCGACTGCCCGTAGGGCAGGACCTCGACGCTCTCCGCCGCCGCCTGCGGCTGCTCCGCGGCGGGCACGCAGGGCTGCTCCACGCTGCCGTCGGTGCCGAGGACCACCTTGTACCCCACGGTCCCCTCGCAGCCGGAGACCGGGGCGGGCTGCGTGCCGAGCTGGGCGATCACGCACGTCGCGCTGACGTCCGTGACCTCGCACGTGATGTTGCGCGACTCCGACGCGAAGGTCGCGGTGACCGTCGGCTCGGGGGGCGCGCTCTCCTCGGTGTCCTCGGTCGCGTCGGCAGAGGAGGACGACGCCACGGGGGGCGTCGGCTCGTCCTCGCCCCCGCCCAGCAAGGAGATCGCGAAGACGATCGCTCCGACGACGAGCAGCACGTCGACCACGATGAACGCGATCCACCCCGGGCTCAGCCGGCCGGAGCCGCCGCCCCCGGTCCCGCCGCGTGTCGCGGGAGGGCGGGGCGTGGCCGGGCCGCCACCCGTCGGCCGCGGGGCCGGCGTCGCCGCGGAAGGAGCGGCCTGCGCGCCTGCCGGCGGGTGGTACGCCGGCTGCTGCGCCGCGGGCTGGTAGCCGCCCTGTGCCCCGGGCTGGTAGCCGCCCGGCTGCGGGGACGACGGCGGGTAGCCGCCCCCGGGCGGCGCTGCGGACGCATACACGGACGGCTGGGCGTAGCCGCCCGGCTCGACGTACGCGGGACGGCTCGCCGCGGTCCCCACCGGCGCTGCGACGCCGAACCCGGACTGCTCCGTCGCGTACCGCACGCGCTGCGGCGGCTCCGGGGCGGGCACGACCGGCTGGGCCGCCGTCGGCAGCTGGGTGATCGGCGCGGGGTGCTGGACCGTGGCCTGGAACGACGCGGCGGGAGCGACGACCGTCGGCTGCCCGTCGGCCGGTGTGGTCCGCTGCGCGGGGACCTGCGACGTCGGCCCGCTCGTCGGCGCGAACGACGGCGGGGTGCCCGCCTGCGCGGCGGGGACCGCCGCCGCGAACACGGCGGTGGACCCGGCGTCGTCCTGCCGACCCACCGCCCGCCCCGGCACGCCGCCGGGCGGCGGCGGCGGTGGTGGCACGGGTGCGTTCGGGGACATGCGCTGCTCCTCGCGGGCTCCTCGTCGGTCTCGCCCGGCGCGACCGGGCAGCGAGACGGCACCTGCCGCCCGCGACCTGACGAAGCATGTCACGCGACACCCGTGCCGGTCGAACCCCGCCGGAGAGCACGCAGCTCGCCGGCGAGGCTCGGCGATCAGGCCGGCCTCAGTCGAAGACGGGACCCTGCGTGCGCGTGCGCTTGAGCTCGAAGAACCCGGGCGTGCCGGCGACCAGGACGCACCCGTCCCACAGCCGACCTGCCGCTTCGCCCCGCGGGGCGGGCGTCACGACCGGACCGAAGAACGCCGTGTCGCCGAACGCGACGACCGGGGTGCCGACGTCCTCGCCGACCCGCCCGATGCCCTCGGCGTGCGACGCGCGCAGCTGCTCGTCGTACGCGTCCGACGTCGCCGCCTCGGCGAGCGACGCCGGGAGCCCGACCTCCGCGAGGGCCTCGGCGAGCACGGCGTCGAGGTCCTCGCGCCCGCCCGGGTGCAGGCGCGTCCCGATCGCGTCGTAGAGCGGCTTGACGACCTCCTCGCCGTGCTCGACCCGGGCCGCCGTGACGACGCGCACTGGGCCCCACGCCCTGTCCATGAGCTCGCGGTACTCGGCAGGAAGGTCGCGACCCTCGTTGAGGACCGCCAGGCTCATCACGTGCCACCGGACGGAGACGTCGCGCACCTTCTCGACCTCACCCATCCAGCGGCTCGTCATCCACGCCCAGGGACACATCGGGTCGAACCAGAAGTCGGCGACCTGGACCTCGCTCGGGCCGGCGGTCTGGTCGGACGTGGCGGTGAGGGTCACGGCACGGGCCTCCTTGCTGTGCCGGCGGCGGTGCCGCCGGGTCGGTGTCGGCGCGCGCGGCGCCCGGCGACGGGTGTCACCCCCAGTCACGACGCTCGCGAGCCGCCGTGTATTCCCGGCCCGCGTCGTCCCGCGCGTGGGATGATCGTGCCCGGCCCACAGGCCGGCCTTCCCTGATCGAGACCGAGGAGTTGCAGTGCCCGGAGAGAACCTCACCCGCGCCGAGGCGATCGAGCGCGCGGGGACCGTCGACGTCCAGTCCTACGAGGTCGGGCTCGACCTCACGACGGGCGCGACGACGTTCGCCTCGACGACCGTGGTGCGGTTCACCGCGACCGAGGGCGCGAGCACCTTCGTCGACCTCGTGGCGCCCACCGTGCGCGAGGTCGTGCTCAACGGTCGCTCTCTCGACCCGGCACAGGTGTTCGCGGACTCCCGCATCGCCCTCGACGGCCTGGCGGCCGAGAACGAGCTGCGGGTCGTCGCCGACTGCGCGTACACGAACACCGGCGAGGGCCTGCACCGCTTCGTCGACCCCGTCGACGGCGAGGTGTACCTCTACACCCAGTTCGAGGTGCCCGACTCGCGCCGCGTGTTCGCCGTCTTCGAGCAGCCCGACCTCAAGGCGACGTTCGCCTTCACCGTGACGGCACCGGCCGCCTGGCAGGTCGTGAGCAACCAGCCGACGCCGGAGCCGGCACCGCTCGGCGCGACCGCGGACCCGACGGGCACCGGCGCGGGCGACGTGGAGGTCGCGCGCTGGAGCTTCGAGCCGACGCCGCGCATCTCGTCGTACATCACCGCGCTCGTCGCGGGCCCCTACGTCGTCGAGCGCAGCGAGCTCACGTCGTCGGACGGCCGCACGATCCCGCTCGGGGTGTTCTGCCGCGCGTCGCTCGCCGACCACATGGACGCCGACTACGTGTTCGACAAGACCCGCGAGGGCTTCGCGTTCTACGAGCGGGCGTTCGAGCACCCGTACCCGTTCGACAAGTACGACCAGCTCTTCGTGCCCGAGTACAACATGGGCGCGATGGAGAACGCGGGCTGCGTGACGTTCACGGAGACGTACGTGTTCCGCTCCAAGGTGACCGACGCGGTCAAGGAGCGTCGCGTCGTGACGATCCTCCACGAGCTCGCCCACATGTGGTTCGGCGACCTCGTCACCATGAAGTGGTGGAACGACCTCTGGCTCAACGAGTCGTTCGCCGAGTACGCCTCGACGCTCGCGACCGCCGAGGCGACCGAGTGGCGCGAGGCGTGGACGACGTTCGCCGCGATGGAGAAGTCGTGGGCGTACCGCCAGGACCAGCTGCCCTCGACGCACCCCATCGTCGCGACGATCAACGACCTCGAGGACGTGTTCGTCAACTTCGACGGCATCACCTACGCCAAGGGCGCGTCGGTGCTCAAGCAGCTCGTCGCGTGGGTGGGCCAGGAGCAGTTCCTCGCAGGCGTCGCGGCGTACTTCCGCAAGCACGCCTGGGGCAACACCGAGCTGAGGGACCTGCTCGTCGAGCTCGAGGCCACGAGCGGGCGCGACCTCACCGAGTGGTCGGCCAAGTGGCTCGAGACCGCGGGCGTGAACACGCTCCGCCCCGAGTTCGAGCTCGACGCGCACGGCCGCTTCACGACGTTCACCGTCCTGCAGTCCGCCGCCGCCGACCACCCCACCCTCCGTCCGCACCGCCTCGGCATCGGGCTGTACGACCTCGTCGACGGCGTCCTGACGGGTGTGCACCGGGTCGAGGTCGACGTCGACGGCGCGCGCACGGAGATCCCCGAGCTGCTCGGCCTCGACCGGCCCCAGCTCGTGCTGCTCAACGACGACGACCTCGCCTACGCGAAGATCCGGCTCGACGAGGGGTCGCTGCAGGTCGCCACGGAGCACCTCGCCGACCTGTCCGACCCGCTCGCCCGCTCGCTCGTGTGGGGCTCGGCGTGGGACGCGACGCGCGACGGCGAGACCCCGGCGAGCGACTACGTCCGCCTCGTGCTCGGCAACATCGCACGCGAGACCGAGTCGACGACGATCCGCACGACGCTCAACCAGCTCGCGCTCGCCGCGAAGACCTACGTCGCCCCCGAGCGCCGCGACGAGACGCTCGCGCACGTCGGCGACGTGCTCTGGTCGCTCGCGCAGGACGCGGCCCCGGCCTCCGACCTGCAGTTCCAGCTCGTGAAGTTCTTCGCGCACCTCGCCTCGACGCCCACGCACGGCGAGGCGCTGCGGTCGCTGCTCGACGGCTCGGCCGCCCTCGACGGGCTCGAGATCGACACCGACCTGCGCTGGGAGATCCTCGAGGGACTCGTCCTGCTCGACCTCGCGGACGACGCCGAGATCGAGGCGACGCTCGACGCCGACTCCACCGCGACCGGCCAGCAGTCCGCCGCACGCGCCCGCGCGACCGTCCCGACCGCCGCGGCCAAGCGCGCCGCGTTCGACCGCCTCGTCGCGTCCGGCGACGCGCCGAACGCGATCGTGCGCGCCACCACGCTCGGCTTCCAGCACGTCAACGACCCGGAGACGCTCGCCCCGCTGCTGGGCGCGTACTTCGACGCGCTGCTCCCGCTGTGGGACGAGCGGTCCTACCACATCGCCGAGGCGCTGGTCACGGGCCTGTATCCCGCTCCCCTGGCGAGCGTCGTGCTGCGTGACGCGACGCAGGAGTGGCTCGACGCGAACGCCGACGCCGCCCCCGCCCTGCGCCGCCTCGTCGTCGAGAACCTCGCCGGCGTCGAGCGCGCCCTCACCGCCCAGGCCGCCGACGCCTGACGGTCCGCTCGTCGAGGGAGCGCCCGGAACCCCGGTCGCTCCCTCGACGGTCGTCCGGCCGGGTTCACCGCCCGCACGGCTCGTGCCCGGGCTCAGGCGGGGTCGTTCATCGCCTTCGCGAGGGAGCGCAGGCGGGCGGACTCGAAGAGGTTCTCGAGCAGGACGACGTTCCCCGACGAGTCGCCCAGCGGAACGCGCCAGTTGGGGTACTCCTGGTCGGTGCCGGGCTGGTTCTGCGAACGCCGCTCCCCCACCGCGTCGGCGAGCGAGACGCCGAGGAGGACGGCCGGCGTCTGACGGACGAGCCGGTGCAGCGCCTCGACGAGCTCGCGCTCGGACGGGTCGTCGCCGATGAGCTCGCGCTCGCGCAGGAACGCGACCATGGCGTCGCGCTCGGCGCGCGCCTCGCGGCGCACGACGGCGACGTCCTGCGTGAGGACCCGGAGCCGTTCGCGGAGCTCGACGTGCTCGCCGGCGAGGTAGCCGGCGGTGGGCGGCAGGTCGTGCGTCGTGACGGTCGCGAGCGCGAGACGGCGGTAGTCCTGCGGCGGCAGCGGCGCGCCGTCGGCGGTCTTCTCGAACCAGAGCACCGACGTGCCGAGGACCCCGCGGTCGGCGAGGTAGTCGCGCACCCACGGCTCGAACACGCCGAGGTCCTCGCCGATGACGAGCGCACCGGCGCGCTGCGCCTCGAGGCACAGGATGCCGACGAGCGCCTCGTGGTCGTACCGGACGTAGGCGCCCGCGTCGGCGCGCGCGCCGCCGGGGATCCACCAGAGGCGGAAGAGCCCGATGACGTGGTCGATGCGGATGGCGCCCGCGTGCCGCAGCACGGTGCGGAGCATGTCGCGGTACGGCCCGTACCCCGCGCGCTCCAGGGCGCGGGGGTGCCAGGGCGGCTGCGACCAGTTCTGGCCCTGCTGGTTGTACATGTCGGGAGGCGCGCCGACCGAGACGCCCGTCGCGAGGACGGAGCGGTGCGCCCAGACGTCGGCGCCCTCGGGGTGCACCCCCACGGCGAGGTCGTGCACGATCCCGACGGACATCCCGGCCTCACGCGCGGTGCGCTGCGCGACGCGGAGCTGCTCGTCGGCGACCCACTGCAGCCAGCAGTAGAACTCGATGCGGTCCGCGAGCTGGTCGCGCAGCGCGGCGACGGTAGGACCGTGGGGGTCGAACGCGCCGGGCGGCCAGTCGCGCTCGCCGTAGTGGTCGGCGAGCGCGCACCACGTCGCGAAGTCCTCGAGGCCCTTGCCCTGCTCGGCCCGGAACGCGTCGAACGACGCCTGCCGCGCGGTCGAGCGCGGTGCGGTGAACACGACCTCCAGGGCGGCCTTCTTGGCCTCCCAGGCGGCGTCACGGTCGATCGGGCCGGGGTCGGAGTCGAGGTCGCGCACCGGGTCGAACGCCCACTCGACGAGCGACCGGTCGGCCGCGGAGAGGTAACCCGTCTCGCGGATGTCCTCGACGCGCACGTAGAGGGGGTTGACGAACCGTCGGCTCGTGGGGAGGTACGGCGAGGCCGTCATCGGCGTGCGGGGCTCGGCGGCGTGCAGCGGGTTGACCAGGACGAAGTCCGCCCCGGCCTCGCGCGCGGCCAGCCAGGCGAGGTCCGCGAGGTCGGCGAGGTCCCCGACGCCCCACGACGCGCGCGAGCGCACCGAGTAGAGCTGGGCCATGAAGCCCCAGGCGCGCCGCTCGGCCACCTCGGCCGGCAGCTCGAGCCGCTGTGGTGTCACGACGAGCGTGGCGCGCGCCTGGGCGCCGTCGCCCTCGGCGTGCAGGTCGTGCCAGCCGAGGGGCAGGTCGGCCGGGATCTCGAAGGTGGCGCGCCCCGTGCGTCGGCCGTCGACGGTGCGCGGCTCGACGAACACGTCGAGCTGCTCGAGCGCGCGCCGCTCGCGGGGCGCGCGGTTCGCGCGCCCGGTGCGCTGGTGCCCGGCGTGCCGCGTCGGCTCTGCCTCGAGCTCGACCCAGACCCGGACGGTCGTCCCGTCGGCGACGTGCACGGGCACGGGGACCGCGTCTCCCTGCCGCACGACGACCGTCGGCGGCAGCATCTGGCGCCACGCGTCGTCGCGCGAGTGCTCGAGGCTGACGGCCACCTTCTCGGGCGAGGACGCGGGCACGCCCAGCGCCTCCAGCACGGCGACGAGCGTCGACGCCCGGACCTCGCGGCGCGTCCCGTCGAAGTCCCAGAAGTCGGACGCGACGCCGTGGGCGTCGGCCAGCTGCACCAACGGCTCGGGCAGGTCCGTCTGCGGGGGTTCGCTCACGCCTGCATCCTGCCAGAACGCGAGCCTGCGAGCAGCGCGTTCGCCCGGCGTGCCCACCGGAGGAACGGGTGCCGCGGGTACCCTGCGCTCATGTCTCACCCCGTCCTCCTCTCCCTCGCGGCGCTGTCCGCCGACCCGGCCGACGGCCCGATGGCGCCGTTCGACCCGGCCAGCACCCAGTCGTGGCTGGACTGGTTCGTGGGCCTGCCGCTGCGCGTCCTCCTCATCGTCGGGATCGGCTCGGTCGTGCTGGCCCTCGTGCGTCGCGTCATCCGGAAGGTCACCGAGCACATCGCCGAGGGCGGCAGCCCGTCGGGGCGGAGCAAGCGCCTCAAGGGGCTGGAGAGCGCGGCGGGCGGCGTCCTGCTGCGTGCCAACCCGCTCGCGGGCGCGCGGCGCGCCCAGCGCGCCCGCACGGTCGGGTCGGTGCTGCGCTCGACGGCGAACATCGTGATCGGCGCGACGATCGTCCTCATGGTGCTCGCCGAGCTGGGCGTGAACATCGCTCCGTTCCTCGCGTCCGCCGGCATCGTGGGCGTCGCGCTGGGGTTCGGCGCCCAGAGCCTCGTCAAGGACTTCCTGTCCGGGACGTTCATGCTGCTCGAGGACCAGTACGGCGTGGGCGACACCGTCGACCTCGGCGAGGTGTCCGGGACGGTCGAGGAGGTCGCTCTGCGCGTGACCAAGGTCCGCGACGCCAGCGGCACGCTGTGGTTCATCCGCAACGGCGAGATCCTGCGCACGGGCAACAAGACGCAGGAGTGGGGCCGCGCGATGGTGGAGGTCCGCGTCGCCTACTGGGCGGACGTCGATGCGGTCCGCGCCGCGCTGCTCGTGGCGGCCGAGGACGTGGGGCGCGACCCGGTGCTCGGCACGTACTTCCTCGAGCCGCCCGAGGTCACGGGGATCGAGGTCATGACGGCGGAGGCGCTCCACCTCAAGGTCCAGGTCAAGACGCAGGCGGCGATGCAGTGGGAGGTGGCGCGCGCGCTGCGCGCGCGGGTGCGGGTCGCCCTGTCCGACGCGCGGATCCCGCTCGCCGGGGCCCAGCAGGTGGTCGTCCTCGACCACTCGCCCGCCGAGCCGGACGACGACGCGGGCGCCGCGCCGTCGTCCGAGGACCGGCGGGGGGCGGCGGCGACCGCCACGACCCCTCGGGGCGAGAAGGGACCGGGCTCGCCCGCCTGAGCCGGGCCGCCTCGGCACCGGCTCAGCGCAGGCTCGGCGGTGGCTCGGCGTGGACTCAGCGCAGGCCGTCGAGCTCCGCGGCCAGGTTGTCGGCCTCCGGGCCGACGATGACCTGCACGACGCGGCCCGAGCGCACGACGCCGAACGCGCCCGTCGCCTTGAGGCGCGCCTCGTCGACGAGCTGGGGGTCGGTCACCTCGACGCGCAGGCGCGTGATGCAGGGCTCGAGGTCGACGACGTTGCCCTGACCCCCGAGGGCTTCGAGGATCTGCTGGGCCTTCTGGTCCGAGGGGGTGCTCATCGCAAGTGTCTCCTGAGGCGAGTCGCGGGGAGGGTTCCGCGCGGTGGGTCCGGGGTGTCGAGGTGCCAGGCACCTGTCCACAGCCTAGTCTCCTGGCACGGTTGTCACCGGATCGAACCGGCCCCGCGACGTCACCGCACGGCGTGCGTGCCGTCGTCCGGCCGGTCGAACGGTGACCGCGATGCGTGCGCACCCGACCCGGGGACCCGGGTCGCACGCCCGAGACGGACAGGAGCGGGTCGTGACGGGCGGAACACAGGACGAGGCACGGCAGGTCATCACGGGCATCGGCGTGTGCCCCGGGACGGTGGTCGGGCCGGTGGTCCTCATGCCGGCGCCGATCGCGGAGCCCGCGCCGGGCCTGCGCATGGCGCCGCGCGCGGACCACGAGGCGCAGGCGCGGCGCGTGGACGACGCGGCCGCGCGCGTCGCCTCCGACCTGCAGCGCGCGGCGGACGCCGCGCAGGGCGAGACGCGCGACGTGCTGGAGGCGACGGCGGCGATGGCCGCCGACCCGACCCTCGCCGCCGACGCGCGGCGCCGGGTCCTCGAGGAGCACCTGGTGCCCGAGCGGGCGGTCTGGGAGGCCGCGGAGGAGGTCGTGCACCAGTTCACCGAGCTCGGCGGCTACTTCGCCGAGCGCGCGCGGGACGTCGCGGACGTACGCGACCGGCTCGTCGCGGCCCTCACCGACCGCCCGGCGCCCGGGGTGCCGGAGCACGCCGAGCCGTTCGTGCTCGTCGCCCCCGACCTCGCGCCCTCGGCGACGGCGGCGCTCGACCCGGCGCGCGTGCTCGCGATCGTCACCGACGGCGCGGGCCCGACGTCGCACACCGCGATCGTCGCGAACGCCATGGGCATCCCGGCGGTCGTCGCCGCGACCGGCGCGAGCGCGGCCCTCGCCCCCGAGGACGTCGTGCTCGTCGACGGCGCGGCGGGGACCGTCGTCGTGCACCCGAGCGAGGAGCAGGTCGCGGCCGCCCGGGCCCGGGCGCAGCAGGTGCGCACGTTCGACGGCACGGGCCGCACGCGGGACGGCCACCGCGTCCAGCTGCTCGCGAACGTCGGCGACCCCGCCGGCGCCGCGCCCGCCGCGGCCGTCGGCGCCGAGGGCGTCGGGCTGTTCCGGTCCGAGTTCTGCTTCCTCGACCGCGAGCAGCCCCCGACCGTCGAGGAGCAGGTGGTCGCCTACCGGACGGTGTTCGGCGCGTTCGGTGGCCGCAAGGTCGTCATCCGCACGCTCGACTCGGGCGCGGACAAGCCGCTGCACTTCCTCACGGTCGACGACGAGGAGAACCCGGCGCTCGGCGTCCGCGGCCTGCGCACGGCCGCGCGCTGGCCCGAGCTCCTCGAGCAGCAGCTCGACGCGATCGCGCAGGCCGCCGCTGCCGAGGACGCCGAGGTGTGGGTCATGGCGCCCATGGTCTCGACGGTCGGCGAGACCGAGTGGTTCGTGGAGCGCTGCCGGGCCCACGGCCTGGACACCGCGGGCGTCATGGTCGAGGTGCCGAGCGCCGCGCTCCTGGCGGGCCCGATCCTCGCGCGCGCGGCGTTCGCGTCGATCGGGACGAACGACCTCACGCAGTACACGATGGCCGCCGACCGGCTCCTCGGATCGCTCGCCGAGCTGAGCGACCCGTGGCAGCCCGCTGTGCTCCAGCTCGTCGCGTCGACGTGCGCGGGCGGCGCGCAGCAGGGCCGACCGGTCGGGGTGTGCGGGGAGGCGGCGTCCCAGCCCGTGCTCGCCGTCGTGCTCGTCGGGCTCGGGGTCTCCTCGCTCTCCATGACGGCCCGTGCGATCCCCGACGTCGCGGCGCTCCTGCGCGAGGTCGACCTCGACGAGTGCCGTCGCCTGGCCCGCCTCGCGGTGGAGGCCGAGAGCGCGGCCGAGGCCCGCGCCGTCGTGCGCGAGAACCTCCCGGTGCTCGCCCGGCTCGGTCTGTGACCTGCGCCGCGCGGGCCGTGCGCGGCTCCGGGCGCCCGGTCGCCGGTGCGATGATGGGCCGGTGACGACCGAGCCCAGCCCCCGCACGACGCTGCCCGTCGCGGGCACGACCGACGCCGCCTCCCCGGTCCGGCCGAGCCGCACGTTCTACGACGAGGTCGGCGGCCACGAGACCTTCGTCCGCCTCGTCGACGCGTTCTACGAGGGCGTCGCCGACGACCCGGTGCTGCGCCCGATGTACCCCGAGCAGGAGCTGGGACCGGCGCGCTTGCGCCTCACGGCCTTCCTCGAGCAGTACTGGGGCGGGCCGACGACGTACTCCGAGCAGCGCGGGCACCCGCGCCTGCGCATGCGGCACGCGTCGTTCAAGGTCAACCCGGAGGCGCGCGACCGCTGGCTCGCGCACATGCGCGCCGCGGTCGACACCCTCGGCCTCGCCCCGATCCACGAGGCCACGCTGTGGGACTATCTGGAGCGCGCGGCGCACTCGCTCCTCAACACCTTCGAGGACTGACCGACCGCCGCCCGAGCGAAGGAGACCCCGCCCCGTGAGCCCCGAGCAGCCCGCACCCTCCCCCGGCCCGACGTCGGACGCCGCCCCGCGCGAGCAGGTCCCCAACCCCTTGGGACACCTCCTCGAGGTGCTGCGGCTCGAGCAGGTCGGTGACGGGGACGGGTCCGCCGCCGACCCCGAGCACTTCCGCGGCGTCAGCGTGCACCAGCCGACGGGCCGCGTCTACGGGGGCCAGGTGCTCGCCCAGGCCGTGCTCGCGGCGGGCCGGACGGTCGAGGCGACGCGGCTGCCGCACTCCCTGCACGGGTACTTCCTGCGCCCCGGCGGTCTCGACGTGCCCATCGACTTCGCCGTCGAGCGCCTGCGCGACGGGCGCTCGTTCAGCGCACGGCGCACGCACGCGATCCAGCACGGCAAGCCGATCCTGTCGATGATCTCCTCGTTCCAGGAGCACCAGGGCGGGATCGAGCACTCCTCGCGCATGCCGGACGCCCCGCCCCCCGAGGAGGTGCCCTCGGCGCTCGACGTGCTCGGCGGTATCGACCACCCCATCGCGCGGTTCTGGTCGCACCACTCGGCGTTCGAGCTGCGCCACGTCGGGGGCTCGCTGTACCTCGGTCCCGACCACGAGCCGAAGGACCACCAGATGGTCTGGATGCGGTCGCGCGGACCCGTCGGCGACGACCAGCTCCTGCACCGCGCCCTCATGGCGTACGCGTGCGACCAGGTCATGCTCGAGCCGATCCTGCGCCAGTCGGGCACCAGCTGGGTCACCTCGGACATCTCGATCGCGAGCCTCGACCACGCGATGTGGTGGCACCGCGACGTGCGGGTCGACGACTGGCTGCTGTACGTGCAGTCGGCGTCGAGCGCGCAGGGCGGGCGCGGCCTCGGCGCGGCGCGCGTGTTCGCGCAGGACGGGACGCTCGTCGCGTCCATCGCGCAGGAGGGCATGGTCCGCCTCCCGGCACTGTGAGCGCCGGGAGGCGGACCGGAGCGGATGTCGAGGAAGGAGACCCGGGCTCGACGGCGTCACGGTTCGGCATGGTCCCGGTCCACCCGGCGGGGACGTAGGTGCCGTCCCCCGTGGCCGACGTCAGGACGTCGTCGAACCGTGCGTAGTCCGCGCGCGTCTCGGTCGTCGCGACGCCGAGCGGGTCGCTGTTCTGCTCCTGGACCGCGTCGAGCACCGCGCGCGCGGTCTCCTGCGCGACCGTGTCGCAGGAGCCCGCGGCGTGGTCATGAGCGTGCGGGCGAGCGCGCCCGCGACCCCGACGTCCTGCCCGTGGCTCCGCACGCTCACCGACAGGCCGGCGTCGTCGCCCGGGTCCGCGGGGTCCCACGTGTCGGGGGCACCCGTCCACGCGAGCTCGGACGGGGTCTGCCAGGAGCCTCGCTCACCGTGATGTTCTCCACGACCCACGGGACCCACCGGTCGAGGATCTCCTCGGCACGCTCGTCCCCGGTCTCGTGGAAGAGCTGGGCGATGCGCTCCATGCCCCAGCCCTGCATGCCCATCCGCTGGTTGGACGGCGGGTCGTGGTAGACCGGCGCCTCGGTGTACGCGCGGCCGGAGAAGGTCGGCGTGCCCGCGGGTCGGGCCGCGTACGCGCCGTCCCACGAGCTCGTGCGCCATCGGGTTCTGGTACCCGAAGTGCGCATGGCTGGAGCCGATGCGCCATGCCCAGGGTCCTGCGGTGTCGAGCGCACCGCCCCACGCGTAGTACCACGACCGCAGGTAGTGCGCGCTGTCCTTGCCGGTCCCCGCGGCGCACGAGTACGAGGCGCAGCCCGGCGTCTTGAAGTACTTGGCGAAGAGGGCGTACCGCAGGTAGTCGCCCATCCGCGACGCCTTGCCGACCGTCTCGGCGACCGCCTCCGGCTGCCCCTGCTCGGTCGCGAACTTTTTCGCCCAGTACGCCGCCTCGACGGCGCGTGCGTCGGCGTCGGGCGCGTTGGTGTACCTCCACTGCTTCGCAGACGACGCGTCGCCGGTGAACAGGTCGAGGTCGCCGTTCGGACCGCCGACTGTCACCGCCCGGTCCCCCGGCTCACCACGCCCGAGACGTCTCGGGGGTCGTCGCCCGGTCCGCGGCCGGGTCCTGACCGTGCGCCCGGCGGCGGGCGAGCGACACCCCGGCCCGGCGCAGCACCTCGAGCGCGTCCAGCGCCCCGGAGACGTCTCCGAGGTGCTCGACGACCGCCTCGTTGCCGCACGCCCCGGCGGCGCGGACGGCCGCGTGCCGCGCGTCGTCGTCGGACACCCCGTCGAGGAGGACGACGAGGTCGCGCGGCGCGAGCACGCACGTCGAGCCGGCGGGCCCCACGACCGCGCCGATGCGGTGCAGCGTGGGGAAGGTCGGGGGTGCGGCGAGCCCGACGGCGAGCACGTGGGCCGCGTAGCCGCGCACGCGGCCGCTGCGCTCGATCGCCTGCTCGACGCGGTCGACGAACAGCGCCCGGTGCAGCACGCCCGAGTCGGGGTCGACGAGCGCGCGCTCGCGCAGCTCGCTGCGGTACCGCTCGACGTCCGACAGGACCGCGAGCGCGCCCACCAGGCGTGCGGGCCGCCCGCCGGCGTCGTGCACGGTCACGGCGCGGCACCGCACGCGCACGTGGCCGCCGTCGGCGCAGCGCAGCCGGTGCTCGACGTCGAGCGGCTCCTTCGCACCCGAGAGCTGCGCGGCCACGGCGGCGTGCACCGCCTGCAGGTCGTCCGCGTGGACACGGCCGAGCCACTCCTCCGGGTCGTCGCGCAGGTCGTGGGCGTCGCAGCCCACGATCTGCGCCCACGCCGGGGAGTACCGCACGGTGCCCGCCTCGACGTCCCAGTCCCACGTGCCGTCGTGCGAGGCGATGGAGACGAGCGCGGCGCGCTCGGCGCCCGCCTCGACCTCGAGGGCGAGCGCGCGCACCCGGTCGGCCGCGTCCGCGAGCGCGCGCTGCTGGTCCCGGAGCGAGTCGAGCAGCGCCTCCCGGTCGAGCGCGACGGCGAGCATCGCGGCCCAGTGGTTGTACCGCTCGCGCGTGCTCGTGGCGCGCGTGTCCACGAGCCCGCCGACGACGAGGAACCCCCAGTCGGAGCGTCCGAAGGCCACGGGGGCGACGACCGTCAGCGACCGCGGGTCGGTGAGCTCGCGCGGAGGGAACCGGTCCGTGGGCAGGCGCGCGCCCACCAGCCGCTCGACGGCCGGGCTGCCGCCCCGCACCCCGACGACCCGCAGGACCCGACCGCCGGGGCCCTCCCCGTCGTCCTCCCACAGGGCGAGCGCCGCCGTCCCGCCGAGGCCGCGCGGGAGCCAGTCCAGCCGCCGCAGCGCGTCGCCGTCGCCGCGCAGGAGGCCGAGGTCCACCTCGTGGACGTCCACGAGGTCCTGCTCGAGCCGCCCGGTGCGGGCCATGGTGCCGTGCGCGCACCCGCGGGCGATGGCGACCACGACCTCTGCGGCGGTCGCGCGCACGGCGTCGGCGCGCGCCACGGCGGACAGCGGCGGGCGGTCCCGGTGGGCGCTGCGGGCGAGCACGGTCCGGCCGAGCTGCGTGGCCCGCGCCCCGGCACGACGACGGCGCACGTCGCGCACGAGGCTCACGACCTCGGCGTCGAGCGCGGGCACGAGCTGCTCGAGCGCCTCCGGGGAGGGGCGCAGCGCGGCGGTGCGGTCGGCGAACGAGCGCAGCGCCTCGCCGGGCGGCACGGCCCCGGTCTCGGCGGCGCCCCGGAGCATGTGCCGCAGCGCGAGCAGCCAGGTGTCCAGCGCCGCGGCCCGGCGCGCCTCCGACGGCGCACGGCGGCGCGTGGCGGCGCGACCGTCCGGGCGCCCGTCGGCCGCGGACCGCTCGGCGGCCCACGGGAACACCACGCGGGCGACCGCGTCGAGCGGACGGTCCGGTGTGGCCGTGGGGTCGCGCGGGGCCGCGCCGGCCGACGACGGGCCGATGAGCTCGCCCTGGGTGCCCTCGACGCACCCGCACGACTCGCGCCGGATGAGCGCCGCACGCCCGAGCCGGTGCTCGCGCGCGACGTCCTCGCCGCGGACGAGCGCGACGAGCAGCGCCGCGACCCGCTCGCCGACCTGGTCGTGCAGGGGGTCGACCGTGGACAGCCGTGGACGCGACCGTGCCCCGGAGTCCGCGTGGTCGAACCCGACGACGGCCTGCCCGGTGGGCAGCGCGAGACCGGCGGCCTGGAGCCCTCGCATGAAGCCGATCGCGTTGCGGTCGGTCGCGGCGAGCGTCGCGGTCGTCGCCAGGCCACGCGCGGCGACCCGGCGGGCGACCGTCTCGGCGCTCGCCTCCTGGTTGTCCCGCGTGCGGTACGCCCACGTCGGGGAGTACGGCAGGCCGTGCGCGGCGAGCACCGCCCGGTAGGCGTCGAAACGCTCGAGCGTGTCGCGCTGCTCGGTGTTGCCGACGAACCCGATCCGCCGGTGCCCGTGCTCCACGAGGTGGTCGACGGCGGCGCGCACGCCGCCCGCGTTGTCCGGCGCCACGAGCGGGGCGCGCAGCCCGTCGGCGCGGACCCCGAGGAGGACGAGGGGCGTGCCCGACGCGTCCAGCTCCCGCAGCTCCGCGTCCGCGAGCGCCGTCGTCATGACGACGAACCCGTCGAACACCGCCCGCCCGAGCAGCGGGCGCCGGCCCGGCGGACCGGGGAACTCGTCCCGGTCGAGGTCCGCCGGGTAGGTCTGCAGCGCGACCACCCGATGCCCCTGCGCACGCAGCACGCGCGCGATCCCCGCGAGCGACCGCCCGAAGTAGAAGCCCCCGACCACGGGACACAGCACGCCGAACGTGAGCTGCTCCCCTGCCTGCCTCGGCCGCTTCGTCGCGTCCGTCGACATCCTCTTCACCGTCCTCGTCACGTCATCGTCACCGAGTCCTGACATGCATCATGCACCCGGAACGGGCACAGTGTGGGAGCGTGACCACCAACTCCGCGGCCGGAGCACCGTCGCCCCGCGCCACAGGTCCCGGCGAGCGACGGATCACCATCACCGACGTGGCGCGCGCTGCCGGCGTGTCGATCGCCGTCGTGTCCTACGCGCTCAACGACCGGCCCGGGGTGTCGGAGCGCACGCGTCGCCACGTGCTGCGCACCGCCGCCGACCTCGGGTGGCGGCCGAGCGCCGCCGCGCGCTCGCTGCGCGCCCCCGCGCGCAGCGTCGGGCTGCAGGTCGTGCACGACCCGGGCGCGCCCGGTGCGGCGCGCGCTCTCGCGCTCGCCGCCGGCATGCGTCCCGTCCTGGCCGAGCACGACGTCACGGTCGGGCTCGAGGTCGTGGCGGACCGCGACGAGGGCGCCCGTGACCTCGAGGCAGGGTGGTCGGGGAGGCGGCACGGCGCGTTCGTCGTGGCGGACGCCCACGAGCGCGACCCGCGCACGCGGGTCGCGACCGAGGCCGGGATCCCGCTGGTCGCGGTCTCGCCGGTGCCCGCCCGGGAGCCGGGTGCCCGCGCGTGGTTCTCGGGCGACGCCGACGCGCGCGCCGCCCGCTACCTCGTCGAGCTCGGGCACCGCCGGGTGGCCGTCGTCGTGTCCGACGCGCGCGACGACGTCGCCCGCACCCTGCACGCGGCCGTGCGGGAGGCGGGCGGGCCAGGGACGCGCGTCGAGCTGGTCGAGTGCCGCACGTGGGAGGAGACCCGTTCGCTCGCCGCGCGGCTCGTCGCTCGCGCGGCGCGCCCGACCGCCGTCCTCACCGACGGGGACGTGACGGCGCTCGCCGTGCTCGAGGCGGCCCGGCGCCACGGTCTCGAGGTGCCGTGGGAGCTCTCGGTGCTCTCGGGCGAGGACTCGGCGACGTGCCGGGTCGTCGACCCGGCCCTCACGGCGGTGCACCGTCCGTTCGGGCGGCTCGGCGCGCACGTCGCCCGCGACGTCGTCGCGCGCCTCGGCCTGGGGCTGCCGGCCCCTCCGGCCGACCGCGAGGCCCCGGGCGCGCGGCTGCTCCTGCGCGGGACCACGGCGCCACCGCGGGCGACCTAAACGTTTCGTGTGGTGTGCCCGGGGCGACGAGTCGGCAGGTTGTCCTCAGCCGGGCGGTCCCGCCCGGCGCGGACCCGTCCGCGTCCCCGAGTACCTGGAGGACCCCGTGCCATCCCGATCGAGCCGACTGCGCAAGGGCGCGACGGTCGTCGCCTCGCTCGCGCTGCTCGCCGCGCCGCTGGTCGCGGCCACGGCGCCCGCGAGCGCCGCCGAGCCGCGCGTGAGCAACCCGTTCGCCGGCGCCACCCAGTACGTCAACCCCTACTGGTCCGAGAACGTCGAGGCGGCCGCGGCCCGCGCCGGCGGCGACCTCGGGTCGCAGATGCTCGCCGTCGCCGAGGAGCCCACCGCCGTGTGGATGGACCGGATCAGCGCGATCGCGGGCAACGCCGACGGGCCGGGCCTGCGGTTCCACCTGGACGAGGCGCTCGAGCAGAAGCAGGCGGGCGTGCCGCTCGTGGTCAACCTCGTCGTCTACGACCTGCCGGGTCGGGACTGCTACGCGCTCGCGTCCAACGGCGAGCTCCCGGCCACCGCGGCGGGCATGGAGCGCTACCGGACGGAGTACATCGACGAGATCGTCGAGATCCTCGACGACCCCGCCTACGAGGACCTGCGCATCGTCGCGACCGTCGAGCCGGACTCGCTGCCGAACCTCGTGACGAACATCGGCGAGCCCTTGTGCCAGCAGGCGGCGCCGTACTACCGCGAGGGCGTCGCGTACGCGCTCGACGCGCTGCACGGCGTCGGGAACGTGTACTCGTACATCGACGCCGCGCACGCCGGCTGGCTCGGCTGGCCGAGCAACGGGGGTCCCGCGGCCGAGCTCTTCCAGGAGGTCGTGCTCTCGACCGACGCCGGGTACGACGCCGTCGCCGGGTTCGTGACGAACACCGCGAACTCGACGCCGCTCGTCGAGCCGTTCCTGGAGGACGTCCAGGTCGGAAGCACACCGGTGCGCTCGGCGAGCTTCTACGAGTGGAACGCCGACTTCGACGAGGCCGACTGGACGGCGCACCTGTACGACCTCCTGGTCGCGCAGGGCTTCCCGTCCTCGATCGGCATGCTCGTCGACACGTCCCGCAACGGCTGGGGCGGGCCGGACCGCCCGACGGCGGTGAGCACGTCGACCGACGTCGACACCTACGTCGACGAGTCCCGCGTGGACCGGCGCGTCCACCGCGGCGCGTGGTGCAACCCGGCGGGCGCCGGCCTCGGCGAGCGGCCGCAGGCGACCCCCGCCGGCTACCCCGACTCCCACCTGCACGCGTTCGTGTGGGTCAAGCCCCCGGGCGAGTCCGACGGCGCGTCGACCGAGATCCCGAACGACCAGGGCAAGCACTTCGACCGGATGTGCGACCCGACGTTCGTCTCGCCCAAGCTGTCGAACCAGCTCACGGGTGCTCTCCCGGACGCCCCGCTCGCCGGGCAGTGGTTCGAGTCGCAGTTCCGGATGCTCGTCGAGAACGCCTACCCGGTGGTCGAGGGCGACGGCGGCGAGGTCCCCGCGGACACGACGGCCCCGACCGTCCCGACCGGCCTCCAGGTCTCGGGCACCACCACGACCACCGTCTCGCTCGCGTGGACGGCGTCGAGCGACGACACGGGCGTCACCGGCTACCGGGTCTTCCGCGACGGGACGCAGGTGGCCCAGGTGAGCGCGACGTCGTACACGGACACCGGGCTCGCACCGGGTACCGCGCACGTCTACGCGGTCCGCGCGGTCGACGCCGCGGGGAACGTGTCGGCGACGTCCGGAACCGTGACGGGGACGACCGCGGACGACGGCGGCGGGCCCGCCGGCGCCTGCACGGTCACCTGGTCCGCGAGCGCGTGGAACACCGGGTTCACCGCGTCGTTGCGGATCACGAACGACTCCCCGGCCGCGCTGCAGGGCTGGACCCTGACGTTCGACCTCCCGCCGGGGCAGGCCGTCACGCAGGGCTGGTCCGCGCAGTACGCGCAGTCGGGTTCGACGGTGACCGTCACTCCGGCCGCCTGGAACACCACGCTGGGCGCCGGTGCGAGCGTCGAGGTCGGCTTCAACGGCTCCCACTCGGGGACCGCCGTCGCGCCCACCGCGTTCACGCTGGACGGCGCGGCCTGCACCGTCGGCTGACCGTCGGTCGCGGCGGTACCGACCGGTACCGCCGCGACCGACCGACCGTCCGGCTGCGTGCGCCGGCGGACGCCACCACACTGGCCGGGTGCGACTGCGCCGCGTCTCCGTGACCTCCCCCGGGTACTCCCGCCGCCCGAAGGGCGACGCGTGGGTGTTCCTCGACGTCGAGGGAATGCCCCTGCGGGACGAGGAGGAGGTCGCACGCTGCACCCACCTGGCGATCCCCCCGGCCTGGTCCGACGTGTGGATCTGCCGGTTCCCCAACGGTCACATCCAGGCGTTCGGGCGCGACGCCGCGGGCCGCGGGCAGTACCTGTACCACGAGCAGTGGCAGGTGCACCGCGCGCGACGCAAGCACGACCACGTGCTCGACGTCGGACGGCGCCTGCCCGCGGCGCGGCGCCGCGTCGCGCGCGAGCTCGACCAGCCCGGCATGCCGCGCGAGAAGGTCCTCTCGCTCGCGTTCCGGCTCCTCGACCTCGCGTACTTCCGGGCCGGCGGCGAGGTCTACGCGAAGCAGAACAACAGCTACGGCCTCGCGACGATCCGCAAGGACCACGCCCGCGTGCGGCGCGACGGGAGCGTGCACTTCCACTACCCGGCCAAGTCCGGCCAGGTGCGCGACGTGGTCGTCGACGACCCCGTCGTGGCCGGCCTCGTCACGACGCTGAAGCGGCGCCAGGGTGGCGTCGAGCTCCTCGCGTGGCGCGAGGACGACGCGGCCGGTCGGGGCGTGTGGCACGACGTGACGAGCGCCGACGTGCAGGCCGGGATCAAGGAGCGCCTCGGCGAGGACGCGACGCCCAAGGACTTCCGCACGTGGCACGCGACGGTGCTCGCAGCCCGCGCGCTCGCCGACGCCGGGGCGCCCCCGTCGTCGGAGCGCGCCCGGCGACGCGTCGTCGCGGGGATCGTCAAGGACGTCGCGGAGGAGCTCGGGAACACGCCCGCCGTCGCGCGGTCGTCGTACATCGACCCGCGCCTGTTCGACCTGTGGGAGCGCGGGGAGACCATCGGCTCGACCCGTTCGCAGGCGCGCGCCGAGCGCGAGGTCCTGGAGCTGCTCTCGTGAGGGCCGCCGTCACGGGCGTCACCGGCTACGTCGGCGGTCGACTGGTCCCCGAGCTGCTGCGCGCGGGGATCGACGTGCGCGCGGTCGCCCGCCACCCCGAGCGGCTCGCGGGACGCGAGTGGGTGGACGAGGTGGAGACCGTCGCCGCCGACGCGAGCGACCTCGACCAGATCCGCGCGGCGCTCGACGGCGTCGACGTCGCCTACTACCTCATCCACTCCCTCGGCACCGGCCCGACGTTCGAGGCCCGCGACCGCCGCACCGCCCTGACGTTCGCGCAGGCCGCACGCGAGGCGGGGGTCGGACGGGTCGTCTACCTCGGCGGCATGTTCCCCGACGTCCCCGAGGGCGAGCTCTCGCCCCACCTCGCGTCCCGCAAGGAGGTCGGGGAGATCCTCCTCGCGTCGGGCGTCCCGACGACGGTCCTCCAGGCCGCGGTCATCCTCGGCTCGGGGTCGGCGAGCTTCGAGATGATGCGCTACCTCACCGAGCGGCTGCCCGCCATGACCACGCCCAAGTGGGTCGACAACCGGATCCAGCCCATCGCGGTCCGCGACGTGCTGCGCTACCTCGTCGGCTCGGCGACCATGCCGTCCGACGTGTCGCGCGCCTTCGACATCGGCGGGCCCGAGGTGCTCACCTACCGCGACATGATGCAGCGCTACGCGCGCGTGGCCGGGCTCCCCCGGCGGCGGATCGTCTCGGTGCCCGTGCTCACCCCGAAGCTCTCGAGCCACTGGGTGGGGCTCGTGACGCCGGTCCCGTCCGGGATCGCGCGGCCGCTCGTCGAGTCGCTGCAGCACGAGGTCGTGTGCCAGGAGCACGACGTCGCGCGGTACGTCCCCGACCCGCCCGGGGGTCTGCTCGGGTTCGACCAGGCCGTCGAGCTCGCGCTGGAGCGCATCCACGACGGCGAGGTGACGACGCGGTGGTCGTCCGCGTCGGTTCCGGGGGCGCCGTCGGACCCGCTCCCCAGCGACCCGGACTGGGCCGGTGGGTCGCTCTACGTCGACGAGCGCCGCACGGTCGTCGACGCGCCGCGGGACGTGCTGTGGCGCGTGATCGAGGAGATCGGGGGGCAGGGCGGCTGGTACTCGTGGTCCCTCGCGTGGCGCGTGCGCGGGCTGCTCGACCGCCTCGTGGGCGGCCCGGGGCTGCGCCGCGGGCGGCGCGACGAGCACCACCTCCGCGTGGACGACGAGCTCGACTGGTGGCGCGTCGAGGCGATCGAGCCAGGGCGCCGGCTCCTGCTGCGCGCCGAGATGCGCCTGCCCGGGCTGGCCTGGCTCGAGCTGCGCATCGACGAGGCCGCCGCCGAGATCACCGGCCCGGACGACGCCGGCCCGGGACCCGAGGACGCGCACGGGCCGGGACGCACGTTCTTCGCCCAGCGCGCGCTGTTCCACCCGCACGGCCTCGCGGGCCAGCTCTACTGGTGGTCGGTCGCGCCCTTCCACGGGGTCGTCTTCGGCGGGATGCAGCGCAACGTGGCCCGGGCCGCGCAGAGCGCGGCGCGCGCCGGCGGGGACGGGGCGGGCACGGCCCCGGGGCACGGGTGACGCCGCCGACGCGCGACCGGACGCCGCCTCCTCGCGCGGTCGACGCTCACCCCCGCCGGCGGAAGACGAGCGGCTCCTCCACGTACGGCTCCCACGCGGCGCGCTCGGCGTCGGTGAGCCGGCGCGGCCTGCCCGTGGCGGCGTCGACCACGACGATCGTCGTCGCGGCCTTCGCGTAGGGCGCACCGCCCGAGGTGGGTCCCGTGCGCTCGAACCGGGCCGCGCCGTCGTGCACCTCGTAGCAGACCTCCAGGCTCGCCCCGCCGAGGCGCCCGACCCACAGCTCGACGCGCACCGGCGTGCGCGTGAACCCCAGCGGGCGCAGGTACTCGATCTCCTGGCGTGCGACGAGCGTGTGGCTCGTCGCGTGCGGCCCGGTCTCGAGGACCGCCGTCGGCCACGCGTCCTCCCCCGCCTCGGGATGCGTCCAGAACGCGGTGATGCGCGCGTCCTCGAGCAGGCGGAACATCTCGACGTTGTTCACGTGCGCGTACGCGTCGAGGTCGGACCAGCGCAGGGGGACGGGGACGTGCAGACGGGTCATGAGGGTCCTCTCGCTCGGTGTGGCGGGGCTTGCGACGGGTCGCGTCACCGGGCCGCGACCATTCTCTCCCCCGCCGGCCACGATCTTCCCCGTGGTCGGCCACGGTCAGGAGGCGGCGACGAGGGCGGCGGTGCGGCAGCTCGCGAGAGCGGCGAGCTCCTCTCCCACCGGGAGGCGGACCAGCCGGTCCGCGACCCGGCCGACCGCCTCGCGCAGCCGTCGACGCGCCCGCGCCGCCCGCCGCCGTGCGCCCACCGCACCCGCGACGCGGGACAGGAGCGCGACGACGATCCCGACGACGACACCGCCGAGCACCAGGAGCGTCGGCCAGGGGACCTGCGGCGCACCTGGCTCCCCGAGCGTGAGCAGGGGCGTCGGAGGCTCCGGCAGGCGCAGGTAGGCGAACCCCCACAACGCCGCGAGCCACAGGAGCCCGGCGACGAGCGCGGCGAGCACGAGCCACTGGAGCACGCCGACGACCCGCCACCACACCGGACGCCGCGACGCGTCGAGCTCCGTCCCCGCGACGGCCTGGTCGAGCGCGTCGGCGAGGTCTCCCACGCCCTCGGAGGCCCGCCGTCGCACGGACAGCGCCCAGTCGCCCGGCAGCCCGGCGCCGGCCTCCGCCGCGTAGTCGCGCACCGCGGTCTGCGCGCCCGCGCGCAGCGCGGCACCGACCGCGGGCAGCGACGTGCGCGCGAGCTCGGGCCGCGCCCCGTCGTCGGTGCCGAGCTCCTTCGTGGCCCGCGCCCGCGCCGAGCCGGGCGCCGGACCGGTGCGCAGGCCGATCCGGCGCAGCGGGTCCGGCCGGAACCGCCCGACCCAGCGCGTGACGGGCCAGCCGGTCGCGGCGCGCGCGTCGCGCACCGCCGACCCGCGGACCGCCGCGACGACGGTCGGTACGCCCGCGGCGGCCTCGAGCGCGTCGACCAGCCCGTCGCGCGCACGGCGCACGGCACGCTCGGGCGGAGGCTCTCCGCACGCCTCGGTGACCCGTCGCGCCGCGCCCCGCAGGTCCGCCACGAGCCGGTCGTTCGACGCCTGGCGCCGCGCGGCCGCGTCGGCGAGCAGTCCGCGCAGCTCGTCGAGCCCCTGGCCCGTGCGCGCCGAGACGCCGAGCACGCGGGCGTCGCCCAGCCCGTCGTCCGCCGCGAGGCGGCGCAGGTCCGCGAGGCACGCGTCCGCGTCCTGCGGTGAGAGCCGGTCCACCTGGTTGAGGACGAGCACCACCACGGACCCGTGCCCCGCGAGCGGGCGCAGGTACCGCTCGTGCAGCGCCGCATCGGCGTACTTCTGCGGGTCGACGACCCACACGAGCAGGTCCGCGCGCTCGACCAGCCGCTCCGCGCGCACGCGGTGCTCGACGACGACCGAGTCGTGGTCGGGCAGGTCGAGCAGGACGAGGCCGGTCGTGACCTCGCTCGGGCGCCGGCCCCGCAGGAGCCCGCGCAGCCCGGCCCCGGCGCGCGCGTCGCCCGGGTCCCCCGAGGCGAGCGGCGTGCCCATCTCGTGGCGGCGCCGGACCTCGAGCCAGTCGAGGAGTGCTGCTGCCCCCGTCGTCCCCGCCGGCTGCACGGCGGGCCCCCACAGCGCGGCCAGGGGGTGGGACGTCGTCGGGCGCTGCACGCCCACGGCCGCGAGGTCCTCGCCGGCGAGCGCGTTGAAGACCGACGACTTGCCCGAGCCGGTCGCCCCGGCGAGCGCGACGACGGTGTGGTCGGCCGAGAGCCCTGCCCGCTCCCGGGCGCGGGCGACGACGGCGCGCGCGTCGGCGAGCAGGTCGGCGTCGAGCCGTCCCTCGCCGGCGCGGACGGCGGTCTCGAGCGCGCCGGTGCGCGCGGCCAGGTCGATCGTCGTCACGGGCGCTCACCGCCCAGCAGCCGGCGCCAGAAGCCCGGCCGGGGCGCCTCCCCCGGGCCCTCGGGGGCCACCGCGTCGTCCCGGACCTCGTCGTCGGGCGCACCCGTCCAGCCCGCGCCGCGCAGGAGCCGGACCGCGTGCCGGCCCTGCGGCCGGGCCGCTCCCGGTGCGGGGACGTGCCGCGCGGACCGCTCGGTCCGGGCCGCCGCCTCGACCGCGCGCGCGGCCTCGCGCACCGACCGCGCGGTCTCGCCGGCGTCCTGCGTGCCGAGCGCGTCGAGCTGCGCCGTGTAGCGCCGCTCCTCGTCGTCGAGCACCGCGCGCACCCGGTCCGCGAGCCGCTCGCGCGCCGTCCGCGTGAGGCGCCGGACGGCGTCGTCCCCGAAGACGGCCTCGAGGAGCTTCTGCGCCAGGATCGCCGTGCCGCCCGCGATCCCCACCTCGGCCCCGGTCAGTCCCCCCGTCGAGGCGAACACGACGACCATGAGGCTGAGACCGAGCCCGTTGATGCCGAACGACAGCGCCCGCGCGGCACCGCGCTTGCCCGCACCCTGCTCGCGCACCAGCGCCAGCACGTCGGACTGCCAACCACGGATCTCCTCCGCGACCCGCGCGCGGTTCCCGGGCGACGAGCGCGAGAGGTCGAGCCCGTCGAGCAGCGCGGACCCCGCGGCGTCCGCCCGCCACCCCCCGTACGCCCGCTCGGCGGCCGCGTCGATCGCGTCGAGCACGACCGCCTCGAGCCCGTGCGCGATCGCCTGCTCGACCTGCGGCGCCTGGGCCGGGCGGCCGCGGAAGAACGACGCCAGCGCGTCGCGCACCCGTCCGACGCCCTGCTCGACCGACCGGAAGAGGTCGCTCGTGCCGACGAAGTCCTGCCACCGCGCGAGCACCTCGCCGCGCAGCAGCGCGCCGTCGCTCGTCGCGGCGTCCACGGTCGCGGCCGCCTCGTCGTACGCCCGCTCCACGACCGCGCGCAGCCGCGCGTCGGACGCCGCCTGGGCGTCGCAGGCCCCCGCGACCAGCACCGCGCGGCGCACGAGGTCGTCCACGACGCCGTCGCGCGTCGCCGTCGCGACCCGGTCGCGCGCGTCACCGTCGGCACCCAGCTCGGACAGCCACGCCGCGACGCGCGCGACGGCGTGCTCGGGGAGGAAGCCGTCGACGAGCTCGGACTCCCCCACGACGAACAGCAGGGCCGCGTCCAGACCGTTCTCGTCCATCATGCGGCGCAGGTCGTGCTCGACCGCCTCGGCGCCGGGATCCACCCGGTCGAGCACGATCGCGACCTGCGCACGCCGGTCGGCGGCGCGGTGCAGGAGGTCCCACGGGACGGCGTCGGCGTACCGCGCGGCCGTCGTGACGAAGAGCCACAGGTCCGCCGCGGCGAGGAGCTGGGCGGCGAGCTCGCGGTTCGCGGTCTCCACGGAGTCGACGTCGGGCGCGTCCACGAGCGCGAGGCCCTGCGGCAGCGCGTCGCTCGCCACGAGCCGCAGCGTCCGGGTCGGGTCCGCCGGCGTCCGGCCGCCGGACGGGACGGGCGGGGTCGGCGATGCCGCGTGCTCGCTCACGCGCGCGAGGCCCGGCAGCACGCGGTCGGTCGAGAACCAGCGCTCGTCGAGCGGGTGGTGCACCAGGACGGGAGCGCGCGTCGTCGGACGCAGCACGCCCGGTGCGGACACGTGCTCGCCGAGCAGGGAGTTCACGAGCGTCGACTTGCCCGCGCCCGTCGACCCGCCGACCACGACGAGGAGGGGCGCCGCGTGCGAGCGCAGCCGGGGCAGCAGGTAGTCGTCGAGCTGGTGGACCGCCTGCCCGAGGTCGTCGCGCGCGGCGCCGGTGCCGGGGAGCTCGAGCGGCAGCCGCACGGCCGCGAGCCGGGCCCGCAGGATCTCCAGCGCCTCGACGAGCCCTGCCGTCCCCGCGGCGCTCGCCGCCACCGTCCCCCCGGCGCGCGCGCCCGCCGGGCCGGACGGGACGTCGTCCGGCGCGGAGGCACCGGCACCGACCACGGGGTCCGCCGAACCGCCCGCGCGGACCGCGCCGTCCCGAGGCTCTTCGGTGGCCGTCATGCCGCCAGTCTGCCGCAACGCCGCTGGTCAGGCTTGCGCACGCGCCGGTGCCCGTCGCTCCGGCGGCGTGGGCCGGCGTACGCCCAGGTCCGGGCGCGCGAACGCCGGGCGGGACCGTGTCCCGCCCGGCGTCCGGTGGTGGCTCGGCCGGTGCGTCAGTCGCGCGTGAGCTTGCGGTACGTCACGCGGTGCGGGCGCGCCGCGTCGGCGCCGAGACGCTCGACCTTGTTCTCCTCGTAGGACGCGAAGTTGCCCTCGAACCAGTACCAGCTCGCCGGGTCCTCCTCGGTGCCCTCGTACGCGAGGATGTGGGTCGCGACGCGGTCGAGGAACCACCGGTCGTGAGACACCACGACGGCGCAGCCGGGGAACTCGAGCAGCGCGTTCTCGAGCGAGCCCAGGGTCTCGACGTCGAGGTCGTTGGTGGGCTCGTCGAGCAGCAGCAGGTTGCCGCCCTGCTTGAGCGTGAGCGCGAGGTTGAGGCGGTTGCGCTCACCGCCCGACAGCACGCCCGCGGGCTTCTGCTGGTCCGGGCCCTTGAACCCGAACGACGCGACGTAGGCGCGCGAGGGGATCTCGACGTTGCCGACCTTGATGAAGTCGAGCCCGTCGGACACGACCTCCCACAGCGTCTTCTTCGGGTCGATGCCGCCGCGCGACTGGTCGACGTACGAGATCGACACGGTCTCGCCGACCTTGAGGTCGCCGCCGTCGAGCGGCTCGAGCCCGACGATCGTCTTGAACAGGGTCGTCTTGCCGACGCCGTTCGGGCCGATGACGCCGACGATGCCGTTGCGCGGGAGCGTGAAGCTCAGGCCGTCGATGAGCTGGCGCCCGTCGAAGCCCTTCTTCAGGTCCATCGCCTCGAGGACCAGGTTGCCCAGGCGCGGGCCCGGCGGGATCTGGATCTCCTCGAAGTCGAGCTTCCTCGTGCGCTCCGCCTCCGCGGCCATCTCCTCGTAGCGGGCGAGGCGGGCCTTCGACTTCGTCTGGCGGCCCTTGGCGTTGGACCGGACCCACTCGAGCTCCTCCTTGAGGCGCTTGGCGAGCTTGGCGTCCTTCTTGCCCTGGACCTGCAGGCGCTCGCCCTTCTTCTCGAGGTACGTCGAGTAGTTGCCCTCGTAGGGGTACAGGCGCCCGCGGTCGACCTCGCAGATCCACTCCGCGACGTGGTCGAGGAAGTACCGGTCGTGGGTGACGGCGAGGATCGCGCCCGGGTAGGTCGCGAGGTGCTGCTCGAGCCACAGGACCGACTCGGCGTCCAGGTGGTTGGTCGGCTCGTCGAGCAGCAGCAGGTCCGGCTTCTCCAGCAGGAGCTTGCACAGCGCGACGCGGCGGCGCTCACCACCCGAGAGCACGGACACGTCGGCGTCCGGCGGCGGGCAGCGCAGCGCGTCCATCGCCTGCTCGAGCTGGGAGTCGAGGTCCCACGCGTCGGCGGCGTCGATCGCCTCCTGCAGCGTGCCCATCTCCGCGAGCAGCGCGTCGAAGTCGGCGTCGGGCTCCGCCATGAGCGCGGAGATCTCGTCGAAGCGCTGCTTCTTGGCGAGGATGTCCGCCACGGCCTCCTGCACGTTGCCCAGGACCGTCTTCTCCTCGTTCAGCGGCGGCTCCTGGAGCAGGATGCCCACGCTGTAGCCCGGGGAGAGGCGCGCCTCGCCGTTCGACGGCGTGTCCAGGCCCGCCATGATCTTGAGGATCGTGGACTTCCCGGCGCCGTTGGGCCCGACGACGCCGATCTTGGCGCCGGGCAGGAAGTTCAGGGAGACGTCGTCGAGGATGACCTTGTCTCCGTGCGCCTTGCGCGCCTTGTACATGGAGTAGATGAACTCAGCCACAGCCTGTCGTTCCACCGTTTCGGTCGGGAGAGGTACGGGATTCGTCGACCACTCAGCCTACGCGGTCCGGCGGGTCGCGCCCGACGGCGCCGCGGACCCGCGGGCGGCGACGCCGTCGGCCCGTCGTGGCTAGACCGTCGCCAGGCGCTCGGCCTGCGCGTCCTCGTCGGCGGACTCGCCGGCGGACGCGTCGGTGGGCTCGCCGGCACCGGCGTCCGGCGGGTCGCCCTCCTCACCCGCGAGCGCCGCACCGACGTCCGCGAGCGTCCACGGGTCGTCGAGAGCGGGGGTCCGGGCACGCCCGGAGGCGCGGCCTCCCTGCCGCGACGCGTCGCCGTCCGCGCTGGCCGACGACGTGTCGCCGCCCTCGCCGCGGCCGGCCCCGGCGTCGTCGCGCCGGTGGACCGTGCGCGCGAACCGCGCCTCGCCGAGCGTGAGGTCGTGGCCGAGCGCGCTCGCCTCGACGACGAGGCTCGTGCGCGGGCCGTCCGGGCCGGCCCACTCGTCGAGCGAGAGGCGGCCCGTCACGACGACGGGGTCACCCTTGTGGAGCGAGGTCGCGACGTTGCGCGCGGTGTGCTTCCACGCCTTGACGGTGAACCAGAGCGTGCGGCCGTCGACCCACTCGCCGCGCTCGCGGTCGAGGTAGCGCCGGGTCTGGGCGATGCGGAAGCTCGTGAAGTCGTTGCCGGACTGCGACCGGAACAGCGTGGGCGTGGTCGCGACGAAGCCGGACAGCGTGACCGTGACGTCACCGTGCATGGTTCCTCCTGAGGTTCGGCGGCCGGGTCCGTCCCGGCCACCGCCTCAGGGTGCGGTGGGCGCGGAGCCGCCGTCCGCCGTCGTGCCCCCGCCTGTGGACGGGACCCCCAGATCCGGGCCTGTGGGTAGCCGTAGCGCCCCGGTGAGCGGTGCCGCCGGCGTCTTGTCGCGCGCGGACTGAGCCAGCTCGCGCACCTGGCGGTGCGTGTCCAGCAGGTCCTGGGTCGGCTTGCCCATCGCGTCCTGCACGACCCGCTCGATGGCGCCCCGCCCCGACGCGAGCACCTGCTGCTCGCGCCGCCGGGCGAGCGTGCGACGCACCTGGAGCGCCATGAGGAACGCGACGACCGCGCCCAGCACGGCGACCGCGGCGACGATCGCGCACGCGGTGACGAGCGCCCGATCGAGGTCGAGGACGCGCAGGGAGCCGAGCACCGCGAGCACGCCCGCGACGACACCGAGGCCGAGCGCCGTCCACGCCGCCCGTCGGGTCGCACGTGCCGACGACGGCCCTCGCGTGTCGAGCGGGATCTTGGCGAGCGCCGACCGGGTCGACTCGCCGATGCGCTCGGCCGGGGCCACGGCCTCGTCGAGCGCCTTCTGCCAGCCGGGACGCAGCGACCGTCCGGCGCGCGCGATCCAGCGCGAGCGGGACAGCGCGACGGCGTCGGGCTGCGGCGGGGAGAACTCGGGGCGCCCGTAGCCGTTGCGCACGGCGGCACCGACCTGGCCCGCGACGGCGGGCAGCCCCGTCGCGTCCGCGAGCGCGTCGACCTCCTCCTCCACGGCTGTGCTCATCGTCCACGGGACGTCGCCGGGAAGCTGCTCCAGCAGGAGCGCGCCCGCGCGGTCGAGCTCGCCCGCGACGCGGCTCGCCGCGACGCTGCGCCGCGCGACCGCCTGCTCCAGGAGCGAGCGCAGCTGGTCGAGCCCCTCACCGGTCCGCGCGGAGACGGTGGTGACGTAGACGCCCTCGAGCCCGTCCTCCTGGAGGAGCCGGCCCATGTCCTCGACGAGCGAGGCGCGCCGCGCCGGCGGGACGGTGTCGATCTGGTTGAGCGCGACGACCATCGACCCCTCGAGCCCCGTCGACTTCTGCAGGTAGTCCGAGTGCAGCGCGTCGTCGGCGTACTTCTGCGGGTCCACGACCCACACGAGCAGGTCCACGAGCGGGAGCACACGGTCGACGACGGCTCGGTGCGCGGGCTCGATCGAGTCGTGGTCGGGCAGGTCGAGCAGCACGAGGCCGCCGAGCGCCGACTCGTCGTCGGCGTCGAGCTCGCCGTCGCGCGTGATGCGCCGCTCCGGGTCGACGTCCAGCCAGTCGAGCAGCGCGGCCGCGGCGTCGCTCCAGGAGCACGCGGTGACGCGCGCCGTCGTGGGGCGCTTCACGCCGACGTCGGCGAAGTCCAGGCGCGACACCCGGTTGAACAGGCTCGACTTGCCGGACCCGGTGCCCCCGGCCAGCGCCACGACCGTGTGGTCGACGCCGAGCGCCAGGCGCTCGCGCACGCCCCCGATCGCGTCCCGCACCTGGGCGGCGACGTCCGGGTCGAGGCGGTCGCCCGCGAGGTCCACCGCGCGCGCGAGGTCGTCCGCCCGGGCGCGCAGCTGGGCGTCGTGGGACGTCACATGAGCCTCCTGAGCTCGGCGAGCCGCAGGCGCAGCCCGACGGCGGCGTCCGCGGCGAGGGAGGGTACGGCGAGCGCGGCGAGCACGGGCTCCGCCTCGCGCTCGACCATCGTCGCGGCCCGGTCGGCGAGGTCGTCGCGCAGCGCGGCGACCGCGTCCTCGCCCGTACCGGGAAGGACCGTGCGCACGAGACGCCCGGCGTCGTCGTTGCCCGCGGCCGCGGCGAGGAGCAGGGCCGCCAGGCCCGTCTCGCCGAACGCCTTGACCGCGGCGCGCGCGGCCTCGCTCGCCTCCGGCGCGGCGAGCTCGGCGACGACCTGCTCGGCGCGCGTCACCCACTGCACCACCTGGGTCGTCGCCGCGGCCTCCCGGCGTGCGGTGGCGTCCTCCTCGGCGGACAGGACGTCGGACGCACCCGGCAGCGGGCGGTCGCCGTCGAGCGCGGCACGCAGGGCCTCGTGGCCGAGCACGCCGTCCGCGGCGAGGGTGCGCCGCGCGGCGTCGCGCGTCTCGGCGAGCAGGGGCGCGAGCGCCAGGTCCCGCGCGCGGCCCCGGCGCTTCGACGAGCGCACGACGCCGCCGCGCACCTTCACGCGGTCCACGCGGTCCTCGCCGGTCACCTGGGCCCACCGCGCGTCGAGCGACCCGTGCGCGACCGCGCCGTCGAGCGCCGCAGCCCGGGCGACGTCGCGCACCGGCGGGACGGCGCGCTCGACCGCCGAGCGCAGGTCGGCCGCGGCCTCGACCTGCTGCTCGACCGCCTCCGAGACGCCCGTGACCCAGGCGGGCAGCGCGCCGAGCGCGCCCTTGAGCGTGCGGACGATGACCGCGCGGGAGCGGTCGGGACCCGCGAGCATCGTGAGCCAGCGCGCGACGGGCGCCACGACCGAGCGGTCGAGCAGTCCCTCGTGCGGGCCGACGTCGGGCACCACGAACAGCGGGGTGCCGTCCATGCCGTGGTCGCGCAGGCGCTGGAGCAGGTCGCCGCGGATCGTCGTGAGCGTCTCGCGCGGGACGCGGTTGAGGACCATCGCGACGCTCGCGCCGCGCTCCTTCGCGCGCGAGAGGGCCTGCCACGGCAGCGCGTCGCCGTAGCGCGACGCCGTCGTGACGAAGAGCCACAGGTCCGCCGCCTCGAGCAGCAGGCTCGCCGTGTCGCGGTTCTCCGACAGGAGCGAGTCGAGGTCCGGGGCGTCGAGCAGGGCCGTGCCGCGCGGGACGCCGTCGTGGTCGATCACGCGCGCCACGCGCGTCACCGGGCCCTCCACGATGACGTCCGCGTCGAGCGGGTTGAACGCGAGGACCGGCTCGCGGGTCGTGGGGCGCAGCACGCCCGCCTGCGAGACCTCCTCGCCGAGCAGCGAGTTGTACAGCGTCGACTTGCCCGCGCCCGTGGACCCGGCGATCACCACGACTGCCGGCGAGGACAGCTCGCGCAGCCGCGGCAGGAGGTGCTCGTCGAGCTGGGTCAGCAACCGGTCGCGCGACGCCGCGGCCTGCGCGGACCCCTCGATCGCGAGCGGCAGGTCGACGTCGGCGATGTCGCGACGCAGGTCGCGCGCCACGTCGAAGACGGTGACACCGAGCTCCTCGCTCGCCTGGGCCGGCCTCCACGAACCCGCCGTCCCACCCGGGGCGGTCGTGCTCGCGGCGCTCGTCGCGGCGTCTGGCGTTCTCACTGGTTCATAGTGACGGCTGCCGGTGACGGCGCCAAACGCACGCGCCGCACGACCCGCACCGACACCTCGCGCCGGCCCGACGCGCGTCGGCTGACCTGCCGAGGACGCGCCGCTCCCACTACGATGGGCCCGCGCCTCGATAGCTCAATGGATAGAGCAACGGCCTTCTAATCCGTAGGTTGCAGGTTCGAGTCCTGCTCGGGGCACGTGACGTGCGCACACGCTCGCACGCCTCGAGCGCAACCGGGCGCGCCTCGTGTGGGCGCCGGATCGCGGGCGAGCGGAGATCCGCAAGCGCGCCAAGGAGGAAGAGGCCGTGGCGGAGCTTGAGCCCTACGGGTCTCCGCGACATCGCCGACGCGTCCGCGAAGGTGCTTGAGGCGAGCGCGGTCAGGCGCTCTGGCTCATCCGGTGCCACTGCGGCGCCAAGACCGTGCACTCGGGATCGAACGTCCGACGCCGGCGCACGCTCCCGTGCGGCGGCCGGCGCGAGCCCGTCGACCTCACCGCGCCCGTGACGTACTCGGTGTTCTTGTCGCGCCCAGGTCTCGCCAGACGTCAACGGTCCCGTCTCGCGATGGCCTCGCGGTACTCGGCGAGCAACTCGTTCCACGCGCCGTCGGAGACATCGGCGTAGAGCACGGTGCCAATCCCCATACCCACCGCCTCGGAGTAGTCGACGGGATCGATCCGCGCATCGGCGAGCCGTAGCCGAAGCGGAATGCCCCGCTCGACCGATTCCCACGAAGCTCGCCCGTCCTCGCTGAGATCATCCATGGCTCGGACCGTATCGGTGCGCACCGACAGCGCGGGTCGTCGGGCATCACGCCACGTAGCGCTCGCGTGGCATGCACCAGCGATGCCGCACGTCACCGTCGGTGCGGACGGTACCCGGCAGGTGCGGTCGCCCCTACCGTCCGCTGTAGACGGGGAACGAGCGGTAGTCGCCGTAGTCGCGCTCGTCGAGGTTCCGCAGGCTCTCCATGTCCGAGGCCGAGATCTCGAAGTCGACCTGCGCGTTGGCGCGCATGTGGTCGGGGTTCGCGGTCTTCGGCAGCGACACCGTGCCCAGCTGGAGGGTGTACCGGATGCACAGCTGCGGCACGGACACCCCGTACCGCGCGGCGATCTGCGCGACGGGCTCGCTGTTCAGGATCGCGCCGTGCGCGATGGGCGAGTACGCCTCCACCAGGATCTCCTTGCTCTGGCAGAAGGCGATCAGCTCGTCGGGGGTGTTGCCCGCGTGCACGAGGATCTGGTTCACGTGCGGCGCGACCCGGCCGTGCTCGAGGATGTTGTCCAGGTCGCCCTGCAGGAAGTTCGAGACCCCGATCGAGCGGATCCGGCTCGACTCGTGGGCCTCCTCCAGAGCCCGCCACGCGGCGAGGTTGCCCTCGGCGTAGTCGCCACCGCGGAAGTCGTCCCAGGGCTGCGGCGCGTGGATGAGCATGAGGTCGATCCAACCGATGTCCAGCTTCCGGAGGGACTCGTCGATCGCGGCGACGGCCTTGTCGTAGTCCTTGATCGCCGCGGCGAGCTTGGTCGACACGAAGAGCTCCTCGCGGGGGATGCCCGAGGAGCGCACGCCCCCGCCGACGCCGCGCTCGTTGCCGTAGGCCTGGGCCGTGTCGATGTTGCGGTACCCGGTCTCCACGGCCGCACGCACCGCGTCGCCGGCCCTGTCGTCGTCGATGAACCACGTGCCCAGCCCGAGCTTCGGGATCTCGACACCGTTCGCCAGGGTGTACGTCTCGTCCAAGATGGTCATGGGTCCTCCCGGTCCTTCGACAGATCGCCGTGCCCGTCGTCGGCACCGGCTCGAGCCGTTCCTTCGCTGACGTTCTCGCCCAGGTGCCGGCGGCGACGTGACCGGACGAGGACCGTTCCTTCCCGCCGGGCCGGTGCTTCGTGCCCGCCGGGACCGGGTCGTGGTGCGCGATTCGAGGCTACCGGAGCCGCGGCGGCCGGGCTCGGCGTCCGGGTCGCCCGCAGGGCCTCACGACCTCCACCTCTCGTCGAAGTCCGGGTGGTGCGCGTAGGGCAGGGCGAGCGCCTTGAGGATGCGGTCGCCGACGAACGCGACGTCGCTGTCGGCCCGTGCATCGGACGCGCGCTCGAGGTCCACCGTCATGTCGTACCCGGTCGCCTCGTACGCGAGCTCGATGATCCGTCGCTTCGCCTCGCACTCCGCGAGGACCCGGGCGGGGTCGAACGTCGCGGCGAGGTCGCCGACCTGTCCGCCGTCGGACGGGGCGTGCTGCTGCGCGGCCCGCGCGACGCTCTCGTCCTCGGCGATCCGGGCGTGCAGGAACTGCGGCAGCGTCATCGTGGGCTCCTCGTCACGGGCCGCTCACCGGGCCGCCGTCGTCGTTGCGCGGCGCGTCGGAGGGCGACGCCCCGGCTACACGAGCTCATCGCAGTGCGGGCAGCGGCGGACCGTGCCCCGGGCCGCGTCGGCCGGGACCCGGCACCCGCCACCGCACAGCACGCTCACGCGGTGGGGCAGGTGCGCCCCGGGGAGCGAGCCCCAGGCGGTGACGTGCAGCACCCGCGCCCGAGCAGGCGACCCGCACCGCGGGCAGTCGACGGCGACCCACTTCTCGATGACGCTCATGCGCGTTCCATGCTCACGACCCTGCCACACCGCGGACGTCCGTACCGCCGCGGTCCGACGGTCGGTGCGCCTCGGACAGCTCGCGCGGCCCCCCGTACGGGCGGGTCCGGTCGCCGACCCGCGCCCGCCCGCGCGTGGCGGACGCCCGTGAAGCGGCGCCGGCGTCCCGGCGCCGGCGCGCCCGTACGGCGATGGGGAGTTCTCACCCCTCCGGAGTTCGGAAAGGGTAAAGAGCGGGCCACCTGCCGTAGATATACTCGCCCAACCGGCGTAGGCCGGTTCCGCCCGGTTCGCCCGGGTCGAAGGGGAGCTCGTCAGGGCCCCCAACCGCCGAAGACGGCGCCCGACGGCACGCACGAGCGAAGGATCGAGATGACCGAGGCAGCACCGCTCCAGCCCCCCGCCCCGACGGAGACGCTCACGCTCAGCGCCCCGGAGCCTGTGAAGCCGCTCGCCGCCACGCAGGCCCCGGCGCTCGCACCGCGCATCGACGAGGCCGCGATCCCGGGCCTCCAGTCGAAGGTCTCCTCCTACCTCGACCAGCTGCTCGCGACGGACACGCGCTCGCCCGAGTTCGCGGCCAAGGCCGACGACATCCGCACGATGGGCGACAAGGACATCCGGGCGGCCGCGGACGTGTCGAACCGCATGCTCGAGATGCCGGTCAGGGAGCTGCGCGACGGCGGCGTGTCCGAGAGCTCCAAGGTGAGCAAGTCGCTGCTGGAGCTGCGCCGCACGGTCGAGGACCTCGACCCGAGCGAGGCCAGCATGGGCAAGAAGTTCCTCGGCCTCATCCCGTTCGGGGGGAAGCTGCAGGACTACTTCCGCCGCTACGAGAGCTCCCAGAAGCAGCTCAACGCCATCGTGCAGTCGCTGTACAACGGGCAGGACGAGCTCCGCAAGGACAACGCCGCGCTCAACCTCGAGAAGCAGAACCTCTGGGACTCGATGGCGCGCCTCAACCAGTACATCTTCATCGCCGAGCGCCTCGACACCGAGCTCTCCACGAAGATCGCCGAGCTCGACGCGAGCGACCCGGAGCGGGCGCAGGCGCTGCGCGAGGACGTGCTGTTCTACGTCCGCCAGAAGCACCAGGACCTGCTGACGCAGCTCGCGGTGTCCATCCAGGGGTATCTCGCGATGGACATCATCATGAAGAACAACGTCGAGCTCATCAAGGGCGTCGACCGCGCGACGACCACGACGGTCTCGGCGCTGCGCACCGCCGTGATCGTGGCGCAGGCGCTCGCGAACCAGAAGCTCGTGCTCGACCAGATCACGGCGCTCAACACGACGACGTCGAACATGATCGCCTCGACCTCGAAGATGCTGGCCGACCAGTCCGCGAACATCCAGCAGCAGGCGGCGAGCGCGACGATCGGGCTGCCGCAGCTCCAGCAGGCGTTCCAGAACATCTACGCCACGCTCGACTCGATCTCGACGTTCAAGACGCAGGCGCTGGACTCCATGGCGCAGACGATCGGCGTCCTCGAGACCGAGACGACGAAGGCCAACGAGTACCTCGACCGTGCACGCCGCTCGGACCAGTCCCAGGTCGGCAACGGCTCGCTCGACATCGGTCGGCTCTGAGGCCCGCCATGACCACCGGACCCCGCACGACAGATCGGACCCCGAGCTAGATGGGCTGGTTCTCCGACATGCTCGGCCGCCTCGGCGGCCGGTCCGCCACGCCCGAGCCCGCCTTCGAGCTGCCCGCTCCCCCCACCAGCGCCGAGATCCTCGCGTCGGTCGAGCGGGTGGAGCAGCAGATCGAGGGCCGGGTACCGCCCGCCGTCACGGCGCGCGTGCACCGCATCACCGGGACCGTCGACGACATGGTGCCGCGCCTCGACCGGCTCGGGGGCGGCTCCCAGCAGGCGCACACGGTCGTCGCGACCGCGACGAGCTACCTGCCCGAGGCGGTCGGCGCGTACCTGCGCCTGCCGCGCGACTTCGCCGACCGCCGTGTCGTCGCGCAGGGCAAGACGTCGCTGATGCTCCTGTGCGACCAGCTCGACCTGCTGGGCGTGACGCTCGACAAGATCTCCGACGCGGTCTCGCGCGCGGACGCCGCGGCGCTCGTCGCGCACGGCGCGTTCCTCGCGGAGAAGTTCCGCGACTCGTCCATCGCCCTCGACCCGGGAGCGGGGCGCGGCACACCGCAGCCGCCGACCGGCACGGCGACCGAGCCCGGACGCCTGGAGGCACCGTGACCACGCCCGAGCTCGCCGCTGCGCTCGACGCCCTGGCCGCCGTCGCGCGCGCCGCGGGGGTCGACGAGGTCGCGGCCCGCGACGAGGGGGCTCGCCTGGCCGCCGCCGTCGCCGAGTCCTCCCCCGGCGCACCCGCGGCGTGGCTCGCGGCGCTCGGGCACGAGCCCGCCGCGACGGGGGCGTTCTTCACCGCCGCGTCCAGCGCGCGGCGGTGGCGCACGTCCCCCACGGAGGTGCTGGCCGGGCTCGTCGCGGCACGCTCGACGCACGCGGACGCCTACGGGCGGGCGCTGGCCGACGTCGCGACGGCCGCCGCGCACCTCGGCACTCCGGGCCCCCACGTCGCCGGGGCCGCGGCCGCCGCCGCCGCGGTCCAGCGCGGCGGGGCGCACCCCACCGCGCCCCGGACGGGGCCGAGCACCGCGACCTCGCCGTCCGCACCCTCGACGGGCACGGACGCGCAGCGACCCGCGCGCGGCCCGCTCACCACCCGGCCGCCGGAGGGCGCGAGCCCCTTCGACCTGGGCGACCTCCTCGGCACGTCGGCCGCCGCCGGGTCGCTGCGCCCCCCGGCGCCGGAGGTGCCGTCCGTCGAGTCCATCCTCGACGCGCTCGGGGCGCGCCGACCGGCGGACCCCGCCCCGACCACCCCGGCCGCGCCTGCGACGTCGGGCACGGGCAGCACCGCACCCGGGGCGGCGGCACCGGAGGGCGCGGGAGAGCCCGCGGTCGCTGCCGCCGAGGCGGAGGAGGAACCGTCCCGCTCGATCGAGGAGCTCCTCGCCGAGCTCGACGCGCTCACCGGCCTCACCCGGGTGAAGGACGAGATCCACCGCCAGACCGAGCTGCTGCGCGTCGAGAAGCTGCGTACCGAGGCCGGCCTGACGCGGCCGACGCTCACGCGGCACCTCGTGTTCCTCGGCAACCCGGGCACGGGCAAGACGACGGTCGCGCGCCTCGTCGCGGGGATCTACCGCGCGCTCGGGCTGCTCGCGAAGGGCCACCTCGTCGAGGTCGACCGCTCGGAGCTCGTCGCGGGCTACCTGGGCCAGACGGCCGTGAAGACGTCGGAGGTCGTGGCGACCGCGATCGGCGGGGTGCTGTTCGTCGACGAGGCGTACGGGCTCGCGGAGGACCAGTACGGCGCCGAGGCGATCAACACCCTCGTCAAGGACATGGAGGACCACCGCGAGGAGCTGGTCGTCATCGTCGCGGGATACCCCGGGCCGATGGGCGACTTCCTCGCGACGAACCCGGGCCTGGAGTCGCGGTTCTCCACGACCATCACGTTCGAGGACTACACCGACACCGAGCTGCGCGACATCTTCGCCGGCATGGCCGCACGGGCCGACTTCGAGCCGACGCCCGAGGCGCTCGACGTGTTCTCCCGGCTCGCCGCGTCCCAGCCGCGCACCGAGGGCTTCGGCAACGCCCGGTGGGCGCGCAACGTGCTCGACGGCGCGATCGCGCGCCACGCGTGGCGCCTCAAGGACACGCCCGCGCCCACGGTCGACGAGCTGCGCCTGCTGCTGCCGGCCGACCTCGTCGACGGCGAGGGTGCGCCCGCGCTGCTCGCCGCGCTCGACCCGCCCGCCGACGTCGAGCACCTCGAGGGTGCCGACGCGCCCGAACCCGCACCCGACTCGATCCCCGCCACCGCCGAGGAGAACGCATGACGACGACCCCGGTCCGCCCGGCGGGCGCACCGCCCGCCCCCGCGGGCGGTCCCGCGCCCGGTGGCCCCGCGCCCGGAGGCGCCGCGTCCGGTGCGGCCACGACCCCGCCGCCGGCGGGCGCCTCGCGCGCCCGGCGCGCGCTGCGCCGCACTCCCGGCAGGCTCCGCCTCGTCCTGGGGCTGTGCGTGCTCGCCGCGCTCGCGCTCGGCGTGCTCGGCTTCCAGGCGGGCGCCGTCCAGTCCCGCGCGCTCGCCGCGGCAAGCGAGGACTCGGCCCAGCTCGTCGGGGTGCAGGAGGTCCGCAACGCGCTCGTCGCGGCGGACGCGACGGCCACGGGCTCGTTCCTCGTGGGCGGGCTCGAGCCCGCCGACCAGCGCGCGCGGTACGACGACCTGGTCGACCAGGCCGCGAACCGCCTCGCGACCCTGTCCGGGAGCAACGAGGCCGACGCCGAGCTGCTGGGCCAGGTCTCGGCCGACCTCACGGTCTACACGGGGCTCGTCGAGCAGGCGCGGGCGAACAACCGGCAGGGCTTCCCGGTCGGGTCGGCATACCTCGACCAGGCGTCGACGATCCTGCGCGAGCAGATGCTCCCGGCCCTCGACGAGGTCGTGCTCGACGACGCCGACCGCGTGGCCGCGGACTTCTCGGGCGTGCGCAACGCGCTGTGGGTGCTCGCGGGCGGGCTCGTCGCGCTCGCCGTGCTCGTGGTCAGCCAGGTGTGGCTCGCGCGCCGCACGCACCGCGTGCTCAACGTCGGCCTCGCGGTCGCGACGGCCGTGGTGCTCGTCGTCGGGATCGTGTCGACCGTGCTGCTCGCGCAGGCCGGGTCGCGCGCGAACGACGTGCGCAACGGCCCGTACGCGGCGACGCTCGCCGCGTCCCAGGCCTACTCGCTCGCGAACGACGCCAAGTCGAGGGAGGCGTTCACCCTCATCAAGCGCGGCTCCGGCCAGGCGTACGAGGAGGCGTTCGTCGCGGCGACCGACGACGCGGCGGCGCGCCTCGCGACGGCCGAGTCCGAGGGGATCCTCGACGGCTCGACGGCCCAGGCGCTCGACGCATGGGTCGAGCGCCACGCCGAGATCCGTGCGCTGGACGACGGGGGGCAGTGGGACGAGGCGGTCGCGCTCGCGACCGCGACGGACGCGGAGAGCCCGAACGCCGCGTTCGACGCGTTCTCGGCGAGCGCTCGCGACGACATCGAGACCAACGCCGCCGCGACCAGCGACCGGCTCGACGCGGCAGCGGGCACCGCGACGGTCGCCGGCTGGCTGCTGCTGGCCGCGGGACTGGTCGCCGCGCTGCTCGCATGGCGCGGCGTGACGGCACGACTGGAGGAGTACCGGTGACGACCCTCTCCCGCGCCACGGCGCGCACGACCACCGAGCTCGCGTCCGGCCGGCTGGCGAGGGGACCGCGCCGCGCGCGGCGCGCCCGGACCGTCGCCGCGGGCCTCGTCGCGCTGCTCGCCCTCGCGGCGTGCTCCGGGCCGTCCGGCGCGGACGACCTGCGCGTCACGGCCACGCCCGAGGACGCGGCGAGCGACGCGGGGTCGTCGGCGCCCGCGGCGCCGGCCGAGTGCGCCGACCCGCTCGCGTCGTACGCGCCCGAGGGCGCGCTGCCCGGTCCCGACGCGCTGCCCGGCGGCAGCACGATGGCGGCGATCCGCGACCGCGGGACGCTCGTCGTCGGCGTCTCCGCGGACACCCTGCTCATGGGTGCGCGCAACTCGCTGTCGGGCCAGATCGAGGGGTTCGACATCGGGGTGCTGCACGAGATCTCGCGCGCGATCTTCGGCGACCCGGACCGCCTGACGTTCCGGGTCATCACGTCGGGCCAGCGCCTCGAGGTGCTCGAGGACGGCGAGGTCGACCTCGTCGCCCGTGCGTTCACGATCAACTGCGAGCGCTGGGAGTCCATCGCGTTCTCCGCGGAGTACTACCACGCGGGGCAGAAGGTCCTCGTGTCGCGCGACTCCGCGGCGAACGGCATCGCCGACCTCGAGGGCCAGCGGGTGTGCGCGCCCGAGGGCACGACGACCCTCACGCGCCTCGAGGGCTTCGCCGGGATCGAGCCGGTGCCCGCGACGACCCACACGCAGTGCCTCGTGCTGTTCCAGCAGGGCAAGGTCGACGCGATCACGGGCGACGACACGATCCTGGCCGGCTTCGCCGCGCAGGACCCGTACGCCAAGGTCGTGGGCGAGGCCATCAGCGACGAGCCGTACGGCATCGGGATCCCCGCCGGGAACGTCGACATGGTGCGGTTCGTCAACGGAGTGCTCGAGCAGATGAAGGCCGACGGGCGCTGGACCGCGCTCTACGACGAGTGGCTCGGCGTGCTCGGCTCCGCCCCGACCCCGCCGACCGCTGTGTACGGTCGCACGCCGTGAGCCGTACCGCTGCCCCCGAGGCGCCGGGCCGGCTGGGCGAGGCCATCCCCGCCGCGGAGCTCCTGACGTACCTCGCGGCGCTCGAGACGTGGCTCGACGAGCGACGCACCGAGCTCGACCGGCTCGACACGGCCGCGCAGGCCGCGGCGACGCCCGACGCCTACACCGCGGACCTCGTGCTCGCGCTGTCGCTGTGGCAGGCGATCCGCTCCCGCGCGGACGAGATCCGCCCCGTGTGGGACTCGGGCCGCGCCGACGCCGTCGCCCGCGAGAAGATCTCCCAGCTCGTGTGGGGCCGGCTCGACTCCGGCTCCGGCGCCGCGCTCGTCTCGCTCGTCGAGGCGGTCAAGCTGTGCGACGCGCTCGTCGTGCAGCTCCGCACGCGCCTGTCGTTCGACCCCCACACCGCCGACCAGGTCGCACGCCTGCGCGGCGTGCGCGCCGAGCTCGTGCGCTGCGAGGACCTCGCCGGTGCCGACTCCGACGCGCGGGGCCGCGTCCAGACCCTGCGGGGCCGCCTCGACCAGCTCGTCGCGCAGGCCGCGCGGGGGGCCGACGTCGGCGGGCCGCTCGCCGAGCTCGAGACGGAGGTGGCGCGCACCGAGCGCGACCTCATCGTCGCGTCCGCGCAGCGCCGCGAGCTGCGGCGCGACCGCGCTCGCGCCGAGGAGCTCCGCGACGCCCTCGACGCGCGCGAGCCCGCGCTGCGCGAGCTCGTCGCACGCTGCCGCCGCGAGGTCACCTCCCCACCGCGGCTCGCGATCCCCGACGTCTCCCGCCTCGGGCCCGTGCCCGACTCCCGGTTCGAGCTCGATGCCTACGTCGCACGTCTGGCGACGGTCGCGCGCGCCGTCGAGACCGTCGAGGACGCCTACGCCCGGCCCCTGCGCGAGCGCGCCGAGCTGCGCTACAGCCTCGAGAAGCTCGCGGCGAGGGCCGACGAGAACGGGCGCTCGGCGTCGCCCACGGTGCGCGCCGGCCTCCTCGAGGCCCGCGAGGCCGTCGAGGCCACGCCGTGCGACGTGGCCCTCGCGCGCTTCCTCGTCGAGCAGTACCAGTTCCTCACCCGCGACCTGCCCACCTCGGAAGGAGCGTCGTCGTGACCACCACAGCGACCGTCCCGTGCTCGGAGCCCGGCTGCCCCGGCTCGATCGAGGACGGCTACTGCAACGTGTGCGGCGCCCCCGCGGGAGGCTCGTCGGACGGCGCGCCGGCGGCGGGCGCGACCGCGGGCACCGGGACGCCGGCCCCCGGCACGACCGCGTCCGCGTCGCCGTCGGCGATGCTCGGCACCGGCTTCGTCGAGGGACGCCCCGGGACCGCGCCGATAGCGGGCTCCGAGCCCGAGGCCGAACGCTCCACGCGCACCGGCCGCACGAGCTCGAGCCGGCTCGCGACCGCCGCCCTCGGCTCCGCGCGCACGGCCGCGACGGGCTCCAAGGCGACCCGTCGTGTCGGCACGTCGTCGACCCGGCTGCGCGGGCGCGGGCTCGGTGCCGGCCTGACGACCGTCCCGGCCGTCGCGGCCCGCGACCCGCTGCAGTCGGTCATGGCCGTGCCGGAGGTCCCGGAGCACAAGCGCTTCTGCCCCGCGTGCGGCGAGAAGGTCGGCCGTGGCCGCGACGGGCAGCCCGGTCGCACGGCGGGGTTCTGCCCTCACTGCGGCAACCGCTTCGACTTCACGCCGCAGCTCTCCCCCGGCGACCTCGTCGGGGGGCAGTACGAGGTCGTCGGGTGCCTCGCGCACGGTGGCCTCGGCTGGATCTACCTCGCCCGCGACCAGAACGTGTCCGGCCGGTGGGTCGTGCTCAAGGGCCTGCTCAACTCGGGCGACCCGGACGCGTACGCGGCCGCGATCTCCGAGCGCCAGTTCCTCGCCGAGGTCGAGCACCCGCTCATCGTCGAGATCTACAACTTCGCCATGCACGACGGCGCGGGCTACACCGTCATGGAGTACGTCGGCGGCGAGTCGCTCAAGGAGATCCTCAAGAACCGCCGCGACGACAACCACGGTGTCGTGGCGCCCCTCCCGGTAGACCAGGCGCTCGCGTACGTGCTCGAGATCCTCCCGGCGTTCGCGTACCTGCACGACCACGACCTGCTGTTCTGCGACTTCAAGCCGGACAACATCATCCAGCAGGGCGACGGCGTGAAGCTCATCGACCTGGGCGGCGTGCGCCGCGCGGACGACATGACGTCGGCGATCTTCGGGACCGTCGGCTACCAGGCGCCCGAGGTCGCCGAGGTCGGTCCGTCGGTCGCCTCCGACATCTACACGATCGGTCGCACGCTCGCGACGCTCGTCCTCGACTTCCGCGGGAACACGTCGACCTACGTCGCCTCCCTGCCGCCCGTGGCCGAGACCCCCGTCTTCCAGCAGTACGACTCCTTCTACCGGCTCCTCGCCAAGGCGTGCGCCCTCGACCCGGCCGACCGCTTCGCGACGGCCGACGAGATGCGCACCCAGCTCCTCGGCGTCCTGCGGGAGGTCGTGGCGACCGACGCGGGGGCCGGCAACCCGGCGCTGCACTCGGCCGCGTCGTTGCTGTTCGAGGCGCCGGTCGCGGACGTCGCGGCCCGCCCTCTCGCATGGGACGAGCTGCCCGTGCTGCGGCGCGACGACCACGACCCCATGGCCTCCTGGCTGGCGGGGGTCAACATCGCCGACCCGGAGGCGCGGATCGTCGCGCTCCTGGACGCGCCGGAGAGCACGATCGAGGCGCGGCTCGCGCTCGCGCGCGCAGCGCTCGAGGCCGAGCGGTGGCACGAGGTCGACTCGACCATCCAGGCGATCCTCGACGACGACCCGTGGGAGTGGCGCGCGGCCTGGCTCGGAGGGCTCAAGCAGCTCGCGCAGGGCGACCCGGTCGCCGCGCGCGCGTCGTTCAACGCCGTCTACGGCCAGGTGCCCGGCGAGCTCGCGCCCAAGCTCGCGCTCGCCGCGGCCTGCGAGCTGAGCGGCGAGCCCGACATCGCGGAGTCGCTGTACGTCATCTGCGCCCGCACCGACGCCAACTACACGGCACCCGCCGCGTTCGGGCTCGTGCGCATCCGCGAGGCGCGCGGCGACCTCGACGGCGCGCTGCACGCGCTGGACCTCGTGGGCCCGACGCGCGGCTCGTACGTCGAGTCCCGGACGCTGCGCGCACGCCTGCTCGCCGGCTCCGGCCGCGGCCTGCCCGCGCTCGCGGACGCGATGGCGAGCGTGGCGTCGGTGTCCATCGCGCCGCGCGAGCGCGCCGAGCTCGCCGTGGGCGTGCTCGGCTCGGCGCTCGAGACCGTGACGACGTCGGGCCCCGAGCCGACGACCCGTATCGCGGGCGTGCCCGCCGACGAGCCCGCGCTGCGCGACGCGCTCGAGGCCGCGTACCGCGAGCTCGCGTCGCTCACCGACTCGCGCGACGAGCGCATCGAGCTCGTCGACCGCGCGAACGAGGTGCGCCGGTGGACGGTCCGATGAGCGACGACGAGTCCGCGGGGCGCGCGGCGGCTCCCGACGCGCCGGCGACCGCCGCGACCGCACCACCGACCGCCTCGCCCGAGCTGCTCGCGTGCCCGGCCTGCGGCGAGCTGTCCCACGCGGGCGCCCGGTTCTGCGAGGCGTGCGGCACGCCGCTCGCCGTGCTCCCGACGGCCGGGGACGCGCCGTCGGACCCGGCACCGGACGGGACGACCGACCCGGGCCCTGGCCCCGGCCCGGACGACCCGACTCCGATCGCGGGGGCCGACGGCCCCGCCGGGGCGACGTCGAACGAGCCGGGACCGACGCGACCGGGCGCCCGGCCCTGCGTGCGGTGCGGCGGCACGATCGCCGAGGACGGGTACTGCGGCGAGTGCGGCGAGCCTGCGGCCTCAGAGCGCGACCACTGGGCCGAACGGCCGGCGTCGTGGGTGGCGGGTGTGTGCGACCGCGGCGTGCGGCACGCGCGCAACGAGGACGCGATGGCGCTGGCCGCCGGCCCGTCGGCGACCGACGAGCGGGCGTTCGCCGCCCTCGTCGTGTGCGACGGCGTGTCCTCCGCGCCCGACTCCGACGTGGCGAGCCTCGCCGCGGCCCGGGCCGCGCGCGACGTCCTCGCGGCCGCGGCTCCCGGGACGGCGTCCCCCGTCGGGGGCGAGACGACGGTCCGCATGGGTGCGTGGTCGGCGCTGCTCGCCGACGCCTCACGCGCCGCGCAGGGCGCGATCCTCTCGACGGTCGGCACCATGGCCGACCGGGAGAACCCGCCGTCGTGCACCTTCGTCGCGGCGGTCGTCGACGGGCCGCTCGTCGTGACGGGGTGGATCGGCGACTCGCGCGCCTACTGGATCCCCGACGACGGCGAGGCGCAGCAGCTCAGCGTCGACGACTCCTGGGCCCAGGAGATGATGGCGCAGGGCATCCCCCGCGCGAGCGCCGAGAGCTCGCCCCAGGCCCACGCGATCACGCGCTGGCTCGGCCCGGACGCGCCCGACCCGGTCGCGCGGACCGCGGCGACGCTCCCGGACCGCGACGGGTGGGTGCTCGTGTGCTCGGACGGGCTGTGGAACTACTGCTCCCCCGCGTCCGACCTGTCCGCGCTCCTCCACGCGACGCAGGCCGACCTCGGCGACGACCCGCAGGTGCTCGCCGGTGCGCTCGTGGACTGGGCCAACGCCCAGGGCGGGCGCGACAACATCACCGCGACGCTCGCGCGCTTCGTCTCCGCCGGCCGCCGTCCTGAACCGCCCCGACCGCCCCAGAACCGATAACCTCACCGAGTCATCGCACCACCGAAGGAGCCCCCATGGCCGAGTTCTCCGCCGAGGTCTACCAGAACGAGTTCCTGTCCGAGGGCGCCACGGACGTCCACGCCATCGTCACCGTGACCTGCACGGGCGCCGGGAGCGCGGGCAGCGGCGGCGCGGCGGGCGGCGTCGCCGAGGTGATCATGGTCGACACCTCCGGGTCGATGTCGGGACGCAACATCGAGGCGGCGAAGCACGCGGCCCAGGTGGCGGTCGACCAGATCCTCGACGGCACGTGGTTCGCGATCGTGGGCGGCAGCCACGTGGCGAACCGGGCGTTCCCCTACCCGAACGCGCGCATGGCCATGGTGCAGATGGAGCCGGGCGCGCGCGCCGAGGCCAAGCGCGCCATCGCGATGCTCTCCCCGGGCGGCGGTACCGCGATGAGCACGTGGCTGCGCCTCGCGGACCAGCTCTTCGCGACCGTGCCGCAGGCGACCCAGCGGCACGCGATCCTGCTCACCGACGGCAAGAACGAGTCCGAGCCGCGGGCGAACCTGTCCGCCGCGGTCCGCGACGTCACCGGCCACTTCCAGTGCGACGCGCGCGGCGTCGGGTCGCGCTGGCAGGTGGACGAGCTCCGCGAGATCTCGACCGCGCTGCTCGGCTCGGTGGACCTCATCGCCGACCCGAGCGAGATCGCCGCCGACTTCGAGAAGCTCATGCAGGCGTCGATGGCGCGAGGCGTCGCGTCGGCGGACCTGCGCGTGTGGACGCCGCAGGGTTCCCAGGTGCTGTTCGTGCGCCAGGTGGCGCCGACGGTCGAGGACCTCACGAACCGCCGGTCCGAGGTCAACCCGCTCACGGGCGCGTACCCGACAGGCTCCTGGGGCGACGAGTCGCGCGACTACCACGTGGCGGTGCGCGTGTCGTCGAAGCCCGTCGGCTCCGAGCAGCTCGCTGCACGCGTGCAGCTCGCCGTGAACGGCGAGGTCGTCTCCTCCGGGCTGGTCAAGGCGAAGTGGTCCGACGACGAGTCGCTCACCACGCGCATCAACCCGGAGGTCGCGCACTACACGGGCCAGACCGAGCTCGCGGCCGCGATCCAGGAGGGACTCGCCGCGAAGGCCTCGGGCGACGAGGCGACGGCGACCGTCAAGCTCGGCCGCGCGGTCCAGCTCGCGCAGCAGACCGGCAACGACGAGGCGACGTCCCGCCTGCGCAAGGTCGTCGAGATCGACGACCAGGACCAGGGCACCGTCCGGCTCCGGCGCAACACGTCGACCCTCGACGAGATGGCGCTGGACACCGCCTCCACGAAGACCACCCGGGTGCGCCGGTGAGCGCCGCCGTCTGCCCCAACGGGCACCCGTCGGAGTCGACCGACTACTGCGACGTGTGCGGCGAGCCGATGGGCGCCGCGTCGTCGCCCGCGGCATCCCCGGCGAGCGGCCCGACCCCCGCCGCGAGCAGCACCTCGGGGCCGGCGGAGTGCCCGCACTGCGGGTTCCCCGCCCCTGCCGGCGCGCTGTTCTGCGAGAACTGCGGGTACGACTTCACCACGGGAGCACTGCCCGACCCGGTGGAGCCGGCGTCGGCGCTCTCGCTCGACCCGCCCTCGGGCTCCACGCCTCCCCCGCTGCCCGCTCCGACGCCGTCCCCGGCCTCGGTCGCGACACCGCCGCCCGCCTCGGGGGCCGGCTCGGACGTGAGCACCGCACCGGGCGAGCCCCCGGCGTCGGGCGAGCCTGCAGCCTCGGGCAGCCACCTCCCGACGCCGCCGGTGCCGGGTCCGGACCAGTGGGTCGTCGAGATCTGGATCGACCCCGACTGGTACGCGGCGCAGCAGCCCGAGGACCCGATGCCGTCCGCAGGGCTCCCGGGGCTCGTGGTGCTGCGCGAGCGCAGCGTGCTCGTCGGGCGCCCGTCGGTCTCGCGGGGCATCCACCCGCAGGTCGACTGCGGCGCGGACAGCGGCGTCTCGCGGCGCCACTGCCAGCTCAGCACGGACGGTCAGCGGTGGTGGGTCGAGGACCTGCAGTCGTCGAACGGCACGTACGTGAGCCCCGCCGGCGAGCCGCTCCCGACGGACCCGATCCCCGCCGGCCAGCGACGTGAGCTGGCCGACGGGGACCGCGTGTACCTCGGCGCCTGGACGCGCCTCGTCGTGCGCAAGGCGCTCCCGGGCGAGGTCTGATCCCGTCAGGCCTCGGCCGTCCGGGGTTCCGCGTCAGCCGTGATCTCGGTCGCCGCACCCTTGCCGGCGCGGTGCGCGACCTCGATCCTGCGCGGGCGTGCCTCCTCGGCGACGGGGATGGTCAGTGACAGCACCCCGTCCTCGTACGACGCCGAGATCCGGTCGAGCGCGAGGCCACGGCCCACGGTGAGCTGACGCGCGTACGTACCCGAGGGCCGCTCGCGCGCGAGCCACTGGACGTCCGGGTCCGTCCGCGGGGTGCGCTCGGCGCGGATCGTCAGGGTCCGGTCCTCGACGGACACGTCGATCGTCCCGGGGTCGACACCGGGAAGGTCCATCGTGAGGACGTAGTGGTCCCCCGCACGGAACAGGTCGAGCGGCATCCCGCCCGACGCGGCGGACGCTCGGGCGCCAGACGCGAGCTGGCCGACCATGCGGTCCACCATGTCGAAGGTGCTCGTGAACGGGTCGATCATCGCAGCCACACCTCTCACCTCCTCGTCGACGACCCCGGACCGTCCGGGGTCGGTCGGTGCTCCCGCGAGGTAGGCACCTCGCGGGCGGCTACACGTCCAGTATTAGCACTCTCCTGGCCGGAGTGCCAAGAGGGCAGAGACGTCGGCGAAGGCCGGCTCTCGGGACCGGTTGTCGACATCCTCCGACGGTGGACCGAGGTCACGCGAGCAGCTTGGAGGAACCCTCCAAGCCGTTGTGCGAACCGTGCACACCGGGTCTTCACCGTCGTCCGTGCCCGCGTGGTCGCGGGCACCGCCCGTCGCCAGAGTGGGACGTGGCCGTCACGGGCCGATCCGCCGACGCAGGGAGCCGCCATGACCGACGCACCGACCGAGACCACCGCGGGACACCTCGGGACCACGCCGCCGGCCACCCGACCCGGCGCCGAGCGCCGTCGAGGGCCGCTCGCGCTCGACGCGGGGGATGCCGCGCGCGTCGCGACGTTCGCCGCGCTGCTCGCCGCGCTCGGGATGCCGGGGTCGATCGCCCTCCTCGGCAGCGCCGTCCCCCTCACGCTCCAGACGCTCGGGGTCATGCTCGCGGGCGCGATCCTCGGGACGTGGCGCGGCACGCTCGCCGTCGCGACGTTCCTCGCGCTCGCCGCGGCCGGGCTCCCCGTCCTCGCGGGGGGTCGCGGCGGTCTCGGCGCCTTCGTGGGCCCGTCCGCCGGGTACCTCGTCGGCTTCGTCGCGGGCGCGGCCGTCGTGGGGTGGCTCGTGGACCGGCTCGGACGCGTGACGTTCGCGCGCGTGCTCGTCGCGTGCCTCGTGGGAGGCGTCGCCGTCGTCTACGCGTTCGGCGTCCCGGTGCAGTCGCTCGTCACGGGCGTGCCGTTCGCGACGACGGCCCAGCTCTCCCTCGTCTTCGTCCCCGGCGACGTCCTCAAGGCCGTCGCCGCGGCCGCGGTCACGGTCGGCGTCGTCCGCGCGTACCCCGCGGCCCGCGACCGCGCGCGCTCCTGACGCCTGCGAGAGTGTCCGCGTGCCCGTCGCCCCGCAGGTCCTGAGCCACGCCGCCGACCCGGTCTCCCACGACCGCCTCGCGGTCCGCACCCCCGACCGGTCGCGTACGTACGGCGCGCTCGCCGCCGACGTTCGCGCCGGCGCGACGCACCTCGCCGCGACGGGCACGGCCCCCGGCGACCTCGTCGCCGTGTCGCTGCCCGACCCGCTCGACCTCCTCACGGCCGTGCTCGCCGTCGACCACCTCGGCGCGACGCCGCTCGTGTGCGACCCGGCCTGGCCGCGCGCCCAGCGCGCCGAGGTGCTGCGCACGCTCGCGCCGCGCACCTTCGTCGAGGTGCCGCTGCCGCGCGGGACGACGGCGGCGCCCGCCGACCCACGGGCCGCCCGGCCGCCCGGAGCCGACCCGACCGCGCACGTGCCCGGCCCCGGGGACCTCGCCTGGGCCGGGTTCTCCTCGGGCAGCACCGGTCGCCCGCGCGCCGTCGTGCGCACGCGCGCGTCGTGGGCGGGGTCGTTCGACGACGTCACGCGGCTCGTCGGCCTGCAGCCCACGGACACCGTGCTCGTCCCCGGCCCGCTCGCCTCGTCCCTGTACTGCTTCGCCGCGGTGCACACGCTCGCGGCCGGTGCGTGCGCCTACCTCGCACGCACCCCCGCGGCGACGACGGCGGCCCTGGCGGACTGCGACGTCGTGCACCTCGTGCCGCAGGTCCTCGACGACGTGCTCGACGCCGTCGCGGCGGGCGCGCCGACCCGGTTGCGGCACGCCGTGGTCGGCGGCGCGTCCCTGCCACCGGCCGTGCGCGCACGGGCCGCGACGCTCGGCGTCGACGTCCTCGCGTACTACGGCGCGGTCGAGCTGTCGTTCGTCGCCCACGACCCGGACGGGCACGGCCTGCGTGCGTTCCCGGGGGTGGAGCTCGACGTCCGGCCCCTCCCCTCCGCACACGTGGGCGAGGTCTGGGTCCGCTCGCCGTGGGTGAGCGAGGGCTATCTCGCGCGGGCGACCGGGCCGCTGCGCCGCGACGGGGACTGGCGCACCGTCGGCGACCTGGCGGAGCCGCTCGGGCGGCCCGAGGGCGGCGACCCGTCCCCCCGGCTCGTGCTGCGCGGACGCGGCGACGGCGCCATCCTCACCGGCGGCGCCACGGTCGTGCCCGAGGACGTCGAGGTCGTGCTGCGCGCCGTGCCGGGGGTGCGCGACGTCGTCGTGCTCGGCACCGCGCACCGGCGCTTCGGCGCCGTGGTCACCGCGGTGGTCGAGTGCGACGACCGGCCCGGGCTGCGCGCGCACCTCGATCGCGTCGCCCGCTCGGCGCTCGCGCCCGCCCAGCGCCCGCGCCGTTGGTACGGCACGCGCGCGCTGCCCCGGACGCCGTCGGGCAAGCCCGCCCGCGGCGCGGTGAGCGAGGCGCTCGGCGGCACCGACCTGGCGTCCGCCGGGCTGGAGCCGTTGCGATGACCGGACAGCGGGGCTCCGAGCCGGTCGTCGTCGCCGCGCGCCGGACCTGGATCGGCACGGCCGGCCACGGCCACCGGTCCCTGTCCGAGGTGGACCTGGCGGCCACCGCGCTCGCCGCGACGCTCGACGACGCGCGGTCCCTCGGGGTGACCATGGGAGTCGACGACGTGGTGCTCGGCAGCTGCACCGGGCCGGGCGGCAACGTCGCACGCGTCGCCGCCCTCGCCGCAGGTGCCGGGTCACGCGTGCCCGGGCTCACGGTCGACCGCCAGTGCGCGTCCGGCCTGGCCGCCGTGCTGCTCGCCGCGCAGCAGGTCCGCGCCGGCGAGGCGGCCCTCGTGCTCGCGGGCGGGGCCGAGAGCGCGTCGCGTGCGCCCGCCCGCGCGCACCGCGCGCCCTGGGGCGACGTCCCCTACGCACGCGCCGCGTTCGCCCCGGCGCCGTGGGCCGACCCGGGCATGGGCGCCGCGGCCGACGCGCTCGCCCGCGACCGTGGGATCACGCGCGCGCGCCAGGAGGCCTACGCCGTGCGCAGCCACGCGCGGGCGCTCGCCGCGCACGCCGGCGGACGGTTCGACGCGGAGACCGTCGCCGTCGGCCGGGAGGGGTCCCGGCTGGCGCGGGACGAGCGCGCGCGGCGTCTCGACCCGGCCGTGGTCGCACGCCTGTCCCCCGCGTTCACCCCCGACGGGACCGTCACGGCAGCCACCGCGAGCCCGGTGAGCGACGGCGCGGCGCTGCTCGCGGTCGTGCCCGAGACGGTGCGGCACGCGTTCGGGATCCCAGGGCTGCGCGTCGTCGCGTCGGCCACCGTCGGCTGCGACCCGGCGCTGCCCGGCTGGGGGCCCGTCCCCGCGGTCCGCGCCGTGCTCGACCGCGCCGGTGCCCGGCTCGACGACGTCGCCGCGGTCGAGATCGTCGAGGCGTTCGCCGCACAGGTGCTCGCCGTCACCGACGCGCTCGGGCTGGACCCGCTGGGCGACGGCGCCGGGACCGACGCGGACCGCCGCGGGGTCGGCCCGGGCGGGGACGAACGGGTGTGCGCCGACGGGGGCGCGCTGGCGCTCGGGCACCCGTGGGGTGCGAGCGGGGCCGTGTCGGTCGTGCGCCTGTACTCCCGGCTCGTGCGCGCGCAGGCACCGGCCGGGTCGCTCGGTCTCGCGACGGCGGCCGTCGGCGGGGGCCTCGGCGTCGCCGCGCTCGTCGAGGTCGTGCGGTGAGGCCTCTGCGGTGGACCCGGCGCCGCACGGCACCCACCCCGGCGGGGAGCGACGTGCGGCCCGGGCCGGACGTCGTCGGGGTCGACGACGCCGGGGCGCCCGGCGCCGACGTCGGTGCCAGGGCCAGTACCGGGGTGGGCGAAGGGCCCGCCGCGCTCGGCTGCGTGCTGCGCCTGGAGGACGTGCATGTCCGGCTCGGCGACCGCGACGTGCTGCGTGGCGTCGACCTCGAGATCCGCGAGCGGCGCACGGGGATCGTCGGGGCGAACGGGTCCGGCAAGAGCACCCTCGCGCGCCTGCTCAACGGGCTCGTGGTCCCCACCGCGGGGCGCGTGCTCGTCGACGGCCTCGACACCCGCCGCGACGGCCCCGCGATCCGGCGGCGCGTGGGTTTCGTCTTCACGGACCCGGATGCGCAGATCGTCATGCCGACCGTCGCCGAGGACGTCGCGTACTCGCTGCGCCACGTCCCCCGCGGCGCACGGGACGACGTCGTGCGGGCTGCGCTCGCCCGACGCGGCCTCGCCGAGCACGCCGACCACCCCGCGCACCTCCTCTCGGGCGGGCAGAAGCAGCTCCTCGCCCTCACGTCCGTGCTCGCCGCCCGGCCCCGCGTCGTCGTGGCCGACGAGCCGACGACGCTCCTCGACCTGCGCAACACCCGCCGGTTCGCCGCGGAGCTCGCCTCGCTCCCGCAGCAGGTCGTCCTCGTCTCGCACGACCTCTCGCTCATGGGCGCGATGGACCGCGTCCTCGTCGTCGACGGCGGCCAGGTCGTCGCGGACGACGAGCCCACCGCCGCCGTCGCGCACTACCTGCGCCTCGTGGACGGCCACCCCGACGCGCTCGCGCCGCCCACCCGCGGCGCCGTGCCGCACGGGCGGGGCCCGGCGTGACACCGGGGACGTACCGGCCTGGCAGCTCGGCACTGCACCGCGCGTCGGCGGGCGCGAAGCTCGTCGGTCTCGCGGGCGCGTCCGGGGCCGTGCTGCTCGCGTCGTCCCCCGCGGTCGTCGGCGCCGTCGTGGTCGCCGTCGCCGCGCTCTACGCGCTCGCGGGCGTCGGATGGCGGGCGGCATGGGGGCAGGTGCGGCCCCTGCGCCTCGTCGTGCCGGTGCTGCTCGCGGTGCAGTGGGTCGCCCTCGGCCCCGCGCCCGCGCTCGTGCTCACGACGCGGCTCGTCGCACTCGTGGCGCTCGCCGGTCTCGTGCTCGTCACCACCCGCACGGCCGCCGTCCTCGCCGCGATCGAGCGCGGCCTGGGACCGCTGCGCCACGTGGGGGTCGACGTCGGGCGCGTCGCCCTCGTCCTGGCCCTCGCCGTGCGCAGCGTCCCCGTCGTCACGGACCTCGCGGGCCGCGTCCGGGACGCGTGCCGCGCACGGGGTCGCGAGCACGACGTCCGCGCCTACGCCGTCCCGCTCGTCGTCGGCGCCCTGCGCCGGGCCGACGCCCTGGGCGACGCGCTCCGAGCCCGCGGCCTCGACGACTGACCACCGTCTGGTCGCCCGACGCAGTACCCCGGTCCGCCCCGGCAGAGCCCTGGTGCCCCGCCGTGATGGCGAGGGCTCTCTCGCGTCAGGACGGTCGTTCGTCGCCTCCCCGGGGCGGGCTCGTGCTCGGCGGGACGGGGAGCGGGGCGGAAGGGTCGGGGCGCCCGGTGGCGGGCGTGCGGTGACCGCGGAGGGAGACGACTGCGGCGGCGAGGACGCCGACGACCGTGACGACGAGGAGCGCGCGGTAGTCGACGACGCCCAGGAGCGCGGCGCCCGCGACCGTGAGGACGAGCTGCGGGACGTTGACGAGCATGAGGCTCGCCGCGGAGACACGGCCCTGGAGCCCCGGGGGCGTGCGCAGCTGGCGCTCGGTGACGAAGCCCACGATCGACCAGGTCGCACCGAGACCGACGGCACCGAGACCGAGGACGATCGCCACGACGCTGCTCCCGGTCGTCGGCACCACCCCGACGGCGAGCACTGCGAGCCCGAGCGCGACGACGCGCTGGGCACCCCAGCGCGCGATGAGCCGGCTGGCCGTGAGGCCCGCGACGATGGCGGTGAGCGCCTGGACGGACGCGATGGGACCGAGGAGCGCGGGCGGGAGGCCGAGCCCGTGCTCGACGATCGCGAGGCTCACGGCGTTGAGGAGCCCGACACCGGCGAACGCGACGAGCATGGCCAGGGTGAGGACGCCGAGCGGCCTCGTCCGCACGAGGTGACGGAACCCGGCCGTGACCTCGGCGAGGTAGGGCTCGCGCTCGGCGGCGGGAGTCGGCGGCGTCTCCACGAGGCGGATGCGCCCGACGACGGCCGCCGCCACGGCGAAGCCGACGGAGGCCGCGACGACGAGCGGCCACGCCCCGGCGAGCGCGTACGCGCCCGCGCCCACGACCGGCATGAGGAGCCGGAAGACCTGGTCGATCGTCGTGAGCCGGCCGTTGGCAGGGGCGATCGCGGCGTCCGGGAGCATGTCCCGGACCAGGCCGGCCTGCGCCGCGGCCGTCGCGAACCCGACAGCGGAGTACACGACCGTCACGGCGAACACGATCCACACCTGGCCCCGGTCCTGGACCGCGAGGAGCGCGAGGAGGCTCACCGCACCGACGAGGTACGACACGACGAGCATGCGCCGGCGCGACACACGGTCGGCGAGCTGTCCGAGGAGGGGCGACACGATCGCGGGCAGGCCGAGAGCCGCGAACACCAGGCCGGCCGCACCGTTCGATCCCGTGAGGTCCTTGACCCAGACGGCCAGGATGATCGCGAGGACCGAGTCGGCGAAGTTGGTGAAGGCCCACGCGACCGACAGCAGGCGGAACGGGCGGCCGCGCAGCGCGGCGCGGGCGTCCGGCCCGGGCCCGGGGTGGACGGGCGCCGGGGCGACGGTCGCCGGCTCGGGAGGCGTGCTCATCGCCGGTCCTGCGGGAGGTCGGCGTTCACGACGGAGAAGAGGCGCGCGCGACGCGCCCCCTCGGGCCGGAGGGACGGGTCGTCCCAGCGCCCCCGGAACCGGTCCGTGAGCGCCTCGACCTCGCGGGCGAGCGCGTCGAGCTCCTCCCGCGTGGCGTAGAAGGAGGCACCCGTCATGGTCGAGGCGAGGAGCCACTGCGGGTCGTCGGCAGCGGCACCCTCGAGCCAGGCGCGCACGCGCGCGGCCTCCTGGTCGAGCATGAGCCCTGCCACCGCACCTGCGGCGTGCAGCGTCTCGGGGACGTCCGGGTCGAACCGCGTCTGACGGCCGCGACCGACGGACCGCCACGGCCTCTCCTTGCCCCGTCGCTCGGCCGCTTCCACGTACCCGTACTTCGCGAGCATGCGCAGGTGGAAGGAGCAGCTCGCGACGGACTCCCCCGTGACCTCGGCGCACCGGGTCGCCGTGACCTCGCCCTCGTCGTCGAGGACCGCGAGGATCCGCAGCCGCAACGGGTGCGCCAGCGCACGGATGCTCGAGGCGTCGGTGGCGACGACCTGTCCGCCGGGCCCGCGCGGGCCGGCGCCCTGCGGGCGCGTCGGCGGGGTTGCGGGCTCGGGTGCGTCGTCGGGGGCCGTCATGTCCAGCACCGTACTTCGCTAAAGACTCCTTGCACAAGAGTTCTTTAGTGTCTGGGGACGGCGGAGGTCGCCCCGTCGCGAGGCCTGTCGTGCAGACGGACCACGACCACCACGACGCCGAGCACGGCGACCGCGAGCGACAGTCCCGCGAGGACGTCGGTGAGGAAGTGGTAGCCGAGGTACAGCCGGCTCAGCGCGACCGCACCGACCACGAGGACGGACGCCGCGGCCCACCCCGCGAGCACACGCCGGTCGTGGTGCCGGTGCCAGACGAGGTACCCGCCCACGAGGACGAGCGTCGCCGCCCCGATCGTGTGCCCCGAGGGGAAGGAGAACGACCGCTCGATGCCCGCGACGACCATCGACTCGTCCGGCGGCCGCGGGCGCGCCACCACGGCCTTCAGCACCGTCGAGACCACCGTCGCGAGCACCATCGCCCCGGCGAGCAGCCCGGGCTCCCACCACGTCCCCGCACGCCGCGCCCACACGACGCAGCCCACGGCGACGAGCACCGGCAGCACGAACGGGCCGAACAGCGTCGTGACCACCGTGAGCACCCCCGTCGCGACGGGGGTGCGGTGCGCGACCATCCAGGACAGGAGCGGGTCGTCGAGCAGCCACAGGTCGTCCCGGTCGCGCACGGCGTCGAGCAGCACGACGAAACCGAGAACCCCGACCAGGACGAGCACGACCCCCGGCCAGACGGCCGCCACGACCCCGCCCGCCGACCGGCCCTCATGCTCCTCGCCCATCTCCGGAGGCTACGCAGGACGGGCCGACGACGCAGGCCGGGCGCTCGACGTCGGGCATCGGCCAGGCCGGCCAGGACGCCGGCGCGCACGCTGACCGCGCGCCCCGGCCGCACGGGACCACCGGCCGCCGCGCGTCGGCACCCGACGCTCCTGGCGAAAAACACGTGCCTCGGGCCGTGCTCCCGTGGTTGTGTGGTCACACACCGCGGTGACGTCCGTCCGGTCCGTACCGGGCGGTGGAGGGTCCGGCCAGACCCAGGAGTTCCGACGTCACGAGAGCAGGACCATGCATCCCTTGATCACCTACGACGTGGCGGCACTGAGCCGCCGCGAGCAGCTGCAGGAGCAGACGCTGCGACGGTCGCAGCTACGACGCAGCACCACCCGCGTCCCGGCGCGCACCCGGCAGGCCCGCCTGCCGCGTCGTACCGCATGACGCCGAAGCGCCGGTCGCCCGGCCGGGGACCCTCCCCGACAGGCGGCGGCACACCTCGCCGAAGGCCCCGGCCGTCCGGACCCCTGTGGACCGGATCGCCGGGGCCTTCGCCGTCGTCGGGCAGGGCCGCGACTAGGCTGTCCGCGTGAGCCCTGTGAACGCCAACGAACGCATCGTGTGGATCGACTGCGAGATGACCGGACTCGACCTGGGCGCCGATGCCCTCGTGGAGGTCGCGGCCGTGGTCACCGACTCCGAGCTCAACGTGCTCGGCGAGGGGGTCGACGTGCTCGTCCGCCCGCCCGCGGAGGCGCTCGAGCAGATGGGCGACTTCGTCCGCCAGATGCACACGACCTCCGGCCTCCTCGACGAGCTCGACGGCGGTCTGACGCTCGCCGAGGCGGAGCAGCGCGTTCTCGACTACGTGCGCACGTGGGTCCCCGAGGCAGGCAAGGCACCGCTCGCGGGCAACTCCGTCGGCACCGACAAGGGCTTCCTCGACCGCGACATGCCCGCGCTCATGGGCCACCTGCACTACCGCATCATCGACGTCTCGTCCGTCAAGGAGCTCTCCCGCCGCTGGTACCCGCGCGCGTACTTCGCGTCGCCGGAGAAGCACGGCGGGCACCGTGCACTCGCGGACATCCTCGAGAGCATCGACGAGCTGCGGTACTACCGCGAGGCGGTGTTCGTCCCCCGCCCCGGACCCGACACGGCGACGGCACGCCAGGTCGCCGAGCGCGTCGTCGCCACGAGCGTCGCGCGCGGCCGGACCCGCCCCGCCGACGACGGGACGACGGCCGAGGAGACCTCCGTGGCGACCGTCACAGGAGCGACCGACTCCTGAGCAGGGAAAGCCGTCCTGGAGCACCGCCCGGACCGGGTACACTTTTCGACGGCCGGTGCTGCGGTTTCCGGCCATGGTGGGTATAGCTCAGCTGGTAGAGCACCTGGTTGTGGTCCAGGGGGTCGCGGGTTCAAGTCCCGTTACTCACCCCATGCGGAGAGGTCCACACCTCGACCAGACGAACAGGTCTGGTCGAGGTGTGGACCTCTCCGTTCTTCGTGGTCGGCCCGGGTCAGGGCGATCCACCGATCCTCGGCGGCCTGCCGTGCCGGCGCTTCACCGTGCCGGGCCAGGCCCACCCTCTGCGTCGGAACTCCGGTGGCTCGGCCGCGGGTCAGAGGCGCTGGAGGGAACGGTCGAGCCGAGGCGACGCCGCCGGGTCGTCGGCGTCTCGGGTCTCCACGTCAACGCTTCGGGAGGGCGAGGGCAGCCAGGGTGAAGGCCATGGCGAACACGGCCTGCACGAGCATGCACGCGGCCAAGGCCGTGGTGTAGGCGCCCGCCACAGAACCTGCCGGTCCATGAGTGGCGGTGATGAGGACCCCGCCGGCGATGGCGACGCCCAGGCCCATCGCTGCCTGCTGCGTCGTCTGAAGAACTCCGGAGGCGGCTCCGGCGTACGAGGGCGGCACGTCGGCGACCATCGCGCCGACGAGAGGTCCGAACATGAGTGCCTGTCCGAAGCCGACCCCGATCAGGAGTCCGGCGAGCGTCCACGAGCTCAGGCCGGTGTCCTGGAAGAGCACGGACACGGCTGTGGCGACCAGCATGACCGCCTGGACGATGCCGCCGATGACCAGCAGCCGCCGGTACCCGAAACGGGGCGCGAGCTTGCCGGACCAGACGGACACGGCGAAGAAGCACAGGGCGAAGGGCAGCAGCACCAGGGCGGTGTGCATCGGCGACCAGCCCAGACCGGCCTGTGCGGTGAGGGCGAAGACGAACGTGAACGCGCCGTAGGCGGCCTGGAGCATGAGAGCCATGAGGATGCCGACACGGTAGGAGCGCAGACGGAACAGCGGCGGCGGAACCAGCGGAGCCTTTGCCCTGCGGTATACGCCGTGCTGCCATCCCCAGAATGCGGCGAACAGCACCGGGACGGCGACCAGCAGTGCCCAGCACCAGATCGGCCAGCCGAGTCCGGCTCCCTGGGAGACGGGGACGAGCAACGAGATCAGTGCTGCTCCCAGCAGGAGCGTGCCGACCAGGTCGAGAGACCGGTCCCCGGGCGAGTTCGTGGCGGGCACCCAGCGGAGCGCGGCGAGGAACGCCAGGACGCCCAGGACGACGCTGACCGCGAAGACCGTGCGCCACCCGGCGCCGAACAGCGGGATCGAGAGCAGGACGCCACCGAGGACCTGTCCGACGGCCGTCGCACCACCGGCGGTAGCACCGAAGAGCCCGACGGCGCGGGCACGTTCGCGCCCCTGGGTCGACGCGGTGATCGTGGCCAGCACCTGGGGGACCATCGCGGCGGCGGAGAGCCCGGTCAGTGCGCGGGCTGCGATCAGCACCGTGATGCTCGGGGAGAAGGTCGCGGCGAGGGAGAAGAGTGTGAAGCCCGCCATGCCGAGGAGGAACAGGCGGCGACGCCCGTAGAGGTCGCCGAGACGCCCGCCGAGCACCAGAGGAACGGCGAATCCGAGCGAGTAGACGGAGACGACCAGGGACTGCTCTGCAGCCGTCGCGTGCAGAGACGCGCCGATGTGGGGGACGGCGATACTCGTTGCCGAGAAGCTGACCACGGAGAGCAGGAGAGCCGAGAGCGTCGCAAGGAGACCGCGCATCCCGAGGGAGGTGGGTGGCGACGGGACTGCGGGTCGGGAGCCGGCGTGCGGCGCAGATGTTGAAGTCACACGACCAGCGTGGGTCGACGGTCATGCGGGTACCAGTAGCCTCTTGATGGGGGTACTGACCCACCCCGGATACGGAGGGGCGCGATGCCGCGGGACAAGGGCGCGAGCGACGACGGCGGGGCCGTCGCGAAGCGGGAGCTGGGTGACTTCCTCCGGAGCAGGAGGGAGAGGCTTGCCCCGGAAGACGTGGGCCTTCCCTCCACCGGGCGGCGTCGCACACCCGGCCTGCGGCGTGAGGAGGTCGCGGTTCTCGCCGGCGTCGGCGTCACCTGGTACACCTGGCTCGAACAGGGACGCACGATCAACGTGAGCGCGCAGGTGCTCTCGGCAGTCGGCCGGGCGCTGCGGCTGGACGAGACGGAGACGCAGCACCTTCGACGCCTCGCCGGGATGCAGCCCGCACCGCCCGAGGCACCCTCGTGCGACCCGGTGCTCCTCAGCGCCATCCAACCCGTGCTGGACAAGCTGAACCCGTACCCCGCGTGCTTGCAGACGCCGCTCTTCGACGTCGTGGCGTACAACCGGGCCTATCGACGGCTCTTCACCGGCATCGATCTGCTCCCCGCATCAGATCGAAACTGCGCGCTGCAGTTCTTCACCAACCCGCGATGGCGCGACCGCTACCTCCACCCCGACATCGTCGCGACACGGATGGTGGCGAGGATGCGTGCCGCAGCGAGCACCACAGCGAGCCATGGCACCCCCACGGTCATCGACCGGTTACGGGAGGAGTCGGAGGAGTTCGCACGGCTGTGGACACGGCACGACGTGCTGCTCGAGCACTACGAGGTCAAGCATCTCGACAGCCCGCTCGTCGGGAGTCTCCAGCTCAGCTTCGTCTCCACCACGATCCCCGACACCGGCCACCGGTTGACGGTGATGACGCCGGCAGACAGTGAGACATCTGGGCGCCTGGAGGAGCTCTCCGCGCTCCCCGTCGATCTCCTGGTCGCCCGTGCGCCCACCCCTCATGGTGAACAGCCGGCTCGTCACCGATCCGGTGCGCAGTGACGTCCGCGGGGTGACGGGACCCTCGGCGCCTCTCAGGCCGTGCGATGCGTCGTGAGGGCGAGGAGCCCGCCGAGGCCGACCATCATCCCCCCGCCCGTCGCTCGGACGGCGCACAGCCGGCGCGGCGACGACGCGAACCACGTGCGGGCCGCTCCGGCCGCGAGCGCCCACACGCTGTCGCACACGAACGCGATCACCGTGAAGACGAGGCCGAGCACCATCATCTGGGCGGGCACGCGACCCGCGTGGAAGTCGGTGAACTGCGGCAGGACCGCCACGAAGAAGACGATCGTCTTGGGGTTCGTGACCCCGACGACGTACCCCTGTCGCACGACCCTCCACCAGGGTTCGCGCACCGGCGCGGCTCCGAGCGCGACCGCGCCGTCCCGGCGGTGCCGGATCGTCTGCACGCCGAGGTAGACCAGGTACACCGCCCCGACGACCTTGACGGCGGTGAACACCGCGATCGACGTCGCGACGACCGTGCCGACGCCGAGCGCGACGGCGACCACGAGCGTCAGCGCGCCGAGCTCGTTGCCCAGCACCGACAGGACGCCGCCGCGGTGCCCGAGGGCGAGCGAGCGGCCCACGACGAACAGGACGCTCGGGCCCGGGATCGCGACGAGCACGAGCGAGGCGAGCGAGAAGGCGAGGACCGCGTCGGCAGCAGGCACAGCGCCACGATAGGACCACCGGCCGCGCACGTCACGAGATTCTGCGCCGCGAGCACGCCCCGGGCCCGGCGGACGGGCACGGACCGGTGCGAATGCGACACGTCAGTGGTTCGTCGTACCGTCAGTGGGACGCAGGGCATTGCGCTTGACAGGCCGAAACGCGGTCGTGGTTGGGTGGGATCCTGTTCACCGAGTGTCGGGAGGCACCGCCCCATGATCGAGTTCCGATCGGTCACCAAGACGTACCCGGACGGCACGGCGGCGGTGGCGGACTTCGACCTCGTGATCCCGCCCCACCGCACGACGGTCCTGGTCGGGTCGTCCGGCAGCGGCAAGACGACGCTCCTGCGGATGATCAACCGCATGGTGGAGCCGACGTCGGGGACGATCGAGATCGACGGCAGCTCGATCCTCGACCGCGACCCCGTGAAGCTGCGCCGCAGCATCGGGTACGTGCTGCAGAACGGCGGCCTCCTCCCCCACTACAAGGTCGTCGACAACGTGACGACGGTGCTGCGCCTCGAGGGCACGGCCCGCCGGCGGGCCCGGGAGCGCGCGCTCGAGCTGCTGGACACCGTCGGGCTGGACCGCGCGCTCGCCGACCGCTACCCGAGCCAGCTCTCCGGCGGTCAGCAGCAGCGGGTCGGGGTGGCGCGGGCGCTCGCCGCCGACCCCAACATCCTGCTCATGGACGAGCCGTTCGGCGCCGTGGACCCGATCGTGCGCGCCGAGCTCCAGACCGAGACGATCCGCCTGCAGCGCGAGCTCGAGAAGACGGTCGTCTTCGTCACGCACGACGTGGACGAGGCGTTCCTGCTGGGTGACCAGGTGGTCATCCTCGAGGAGGGCGCGCAGATCGCCCAGATCGGCTCCCCGAGCGAGATCATGGAGAACCCCGCGAGCGAGTTCGTCGCGAGCTTCATCGGCACCGAGCGCGGCGCCCGTGCGCTGCACGCCAAGCGCACGGCGCACGGCACGGTCCTGGTCGACGGCGTCGGCCGTACCCAGGGCGTCCTCGTGGACGACCTCGTCGAGGGCGGCGCATGACCTGGGTCTCGAACAACCTCGACCTCATCGGCCGGCTCTCGGTCGAGCACCTGCGCCAGAGCGCGCTGCCGATCGTGCTCGGGCTCCTCGTCGCGATCCCCGCCGGCTGGCTCGCGTTCCGGTTCCGGCTGACCCGCGGCCTCGTGCTGACCGTCGTCGGGCTGCTCTACACGATCCCGTCGCTCGCGCTCTTCGCGCTGCTCCCGCCCGTGCTCGGGATCAGCTTCCTGTCGGAGGTGAACCTGATCGTCGCCCTGACGATCTACGCGGTCGCGATCATGACGCGCTTCGTCGCGGACGCGCTCGCCTCCGTCGACCCGACCGTCCGGCAGGCGGCGCTCGCCGTCGGCTACGGGCCGTGGCGCCGGTTCTGGCAGGTCGACCTCCCGCTCGCCGGCCCGGTCGTGCTCGCGGGCCTGCGGGTCACGGCCGTGTCGACGATCTCGCTCGCCACGGTCGGCATCCTCATCGGCATCGACAACCTGGGGTACCTCTTCACGAACGGTTACCAGCGCCAGATCGTCGGGGAGATCCTCGCAGGCGTCATCGCCGTCGTCGTCATCGCGCTGGTCGTCGACGGGTTGCTCGTGCTCGTCGGGCGCGTGCTCATGCCCTGGTCCCGGAGGGTACGCGCATGAACCTCTTCGCCGACGCGATCGCGTGGATCTTCTCCCCCGCGCGCCTGAGCGGCGCGCTCCCGCTGCCCGAGGCGATCTGGACCCACCTCGCCTTCACGTTCGCCGCGGTCCTCATCGCCTCGGCGATCGCGATCCCGACCGGCTGGGCGATCGGCCACACCGGCCGGGGACGCGAGCTGGCCGTCGCGCTGTCCGGGGCAGCCCGTGCGGTGCCGTCGTTCGGGCTCGTCCTGCTCCTCGTGCTCGTCGTCGGCGTGACGCACAAGATCGCCGCGTCCACGACGGCGTTCGTCCTGCTCGCGATCCCGCCGATCCTCGCGGGCGCCTACGCCGGTGTCGAGGCCGTGGAGCGGCGCGTCGTCGACGGCGCCCGGTCCGTGGGCATGACGCCCTGGCAGGTGCTCTTCAAGGCCGAGGTCCCGCTCGGTCTGCCGCTCCTCATCGGCGGGCTGCGCTCCGCGACCCTCCAGGTCGTCGCGACGGTCACGCTCGCCGGCTACGTCGGCAACTGGGGTCTGGGCTTCTACATCGTCCAGGGCATCCAGATCCGCGACTTCACGCAGATCCTCGGTGCCGCCCTCGTCATCGTCGCCCTCGCCGTCGTGCTGGACGCGCTGTTCGCCGTCCTGCAGCGCGTCGTGGTCCCGCGTGGCGTCACGGCGGGACGCACCCCGGACGACGCACCGTCACGGCGTCGCCGCCGCCGTGCCCCCGAACCCACCACCGCCTGACCGGACCCCCTCCCAGCGTCCCGCACCGCGGGACGGCCCTCAGAAAGGCGAAAACATGCGCCCCACCCGACGTCCAGCCGCCCTCCTCGCCGCGACAGCGACCGCCGTCCTCGCGCTCAGCGCGTGCGGCGGGTCGGACCCCCTCGACGCCAGCAGCGACACCGGCTCGTCCGACACGATCGTCGTCGGCTCGCAGGCCTACTACTCGAACGAGATCATCGCCGAGATCTACGCCCAGGCCCTGGAGGCCGAGGGCTTCACCGTCGAGCGGAACTTCAGCATCGGCCAGCGCGACGCCTACATGCCCGCGCTCGAGAGCGGAGAGGTCCAGCTCTTCCCGGAGTACACCGGGAACCTGTTGCAGTTCTTCGACCCGGAGGCGACCGCCACGACGCCCGACGAGGTCTACGCCGCCCTCGAGGAGGCTCTGCCCGAGGGCCTGGCCGTCCTCGACCAGTCGACGGCGACCGACCAGGACTCCTACAACGTCACCGAGGCCTTCGCCACGGAGCACGACCTCACGAGCCTGGCCGACCTCGCGGGTCTCGACGTGCCGCTGACCCTCGGCGGGCCCGCCGAGCTCGAGCAGCGCCCCTACGGCCCCCCGGGGCTCAGGGACGTCTACGGCGTCGACGTGTCGTTCGTCGCGACGGGCGACACGACGGTCCAGGACCTCGTGGCCGGCACCGTGAACATCGCGAACGTGTTCAGCGCCGACCCGCAGATCCAGACGGAGAACCTCGTGACGCTCGACGACCCGGAGGGCCTGTTCCTCGCGTCGAACGTCGTGCCGCTCGTCAACGCGGACATCGCCGAGGAGATCGCGGACGTCATCAACCCCGTGAGCGCCGCACTCACGCCGGAGGGTCTCGTCGCGCTCAACGTCGAGTCCACGCAGGACCAGCGGTCCACCGAGGACATCGCCGCGGACTGGCTGGCGGAGAACGGCCTGGCCTGACGGTCCGGACGCCCGACGCCGAGGCATCGACCCGGCGTCGGGCGCGACCGACGCCGGACGCTTCGCGCTGCGTCAGGCCGTGACGCGGGCCGCGATCGCGTCGGCGAACCGGTCGAGCGAGCCGGGGGCGAGCGCGAGGAACAGCGACGGCTCGGTGAGCTCGAGCTCGATGACCACGACGCCGCCGTCGTTGCCCGTGACGACGTCGACGCGCGCGTACAGGAAGCTCGAGACGTCACCGCCGCCGACCGCGCCCGCCGCGACCGCGAGGGCGCGGCGCGCGACGTCGAGCTGCTCCTCGGTCGCGGTGAACGCGCTCATCTCCTCCTGCTGGTAGAGCCCGCGCGTCGGACGGTGCGGGCCCGTCAGCAGCGCGTTCTTGCGCGCCGCGTGCGAGAACTCGCCGTCCACGAACACGAGACCGGTCTCGCCCGCGGTGTCGACGCTCGTCACGTACGGCTGGACCATGACCTCGCGTCCGGAGACCAACAGGTTCTTCGCGTGCTGGATCGCGAGACCGCGCGAGTGGGCCTCGCCCGCCTGGTACCGGCCCGTGTCCTTCGCCCCCGCGCTGACCACGGGCTTGATGACGAAGTCGCCCTGGGCGGGCAGGCGCGTGTGGATCGCGCGGGACGAGAGGTTGCGCTCCGGGTCGAGCCACAGGGTCGGGATGACCGGGATGCCCGCGCCCTCGAGCTCGCGCAGGTAGCCCTTGTCCGTGTTCCAGCGCAGGACCGGCTCGGCGTTCAGGATGCGCGGCACGCGCGCGGCCCACGCGACGAACTCGTCACGGCGCGCCGAGTAGTCCCACGTCGAGCGCACGACGACCACGTCGAACGCGCCCCAGTCGGCGTCCGGGTCGTCCCACACGACGGGCTCCGCCACGACGCCGCGCGCGTCGAGCGCGCGCACGAGCGGTGCGTCGTCGGGGTCGAGGTGGGGCAGCACGGAGCAGGTCGCGAGGGCGACGCGCGGGGCGGTGTTCTCGGTCGTCACGCGACCGAGCCTAGGGGACGCGGCGCGCGAGCGGCACCGGAGCGCGAGGTCAGCACCTCACAGCCCGTACTCCTCGAGGAAGCGCAACCAGACCTCGCTCACCGTCGGGTACGACGGCACGGCGTGCCACAGCCGCCGCAGCGGGACCTCGCCGACGACGGCGATCGTCGCGGCGTGCAGCATCTCGGCCGCGTCCGGGCCGACGAACGTCGCGCCCACGACGACCTCGCGCGCCGCGTCGACGACGAGCTGCGCGCTGCCCGCGTAGTCCGCCGCGCGCACGGCCGCGCCCGCGACGTTCGCGAGGTCGTAGCGCACGACCCGCACGTCGATCCCGGCAGCGCGCGCCGACGCCTCGGTGTGCCCGACGGCCGCGACCTCGGGCCGCGTGAAGACGACCTGGGGCGAGGCGACGGCGTCGGCGGTCGCGGCGAAGCGCGACCACGGCTCCGGCGAGGCGCCGACCGCGGGCGGCCGCTCCCCCGCGGTCGGGGCGCCCTCGGTGCCGGGGTCGCCGAAGCGTGCAGCGACGACGTCTCCCGCGACGCGCCCCTGGTACTTGCCCTGGTGGGTCGTCGCGACGCGACCCGTCACGTCGCCCACGGCGTACAGCCAGCCGCTGCCCGCCTCGGGCGCCAGCCCGCGCACGAGCATCGCGTCGTCCACGTCGAGGCCCCGGCCGGGCGTGAGCCCGACCGTCTCGACGCCGAGGTCGTGCGTGCGCGGGACGCGCCCGGTCGCGACGAGCACCTGGGTCGCCGTGACGGGCGACAGGTCCGGTGCGTCGTCGGTCGCCGTCCCGGCGCCGGCACCCCGCCGCGGGACGGCCGCGAGCGTGAGCCGCACCCCGCCGTCGGGCAGGGTCTCGACCGATTCGGTGCCCACGCCGATGCGCACGTCGACGCCGAGCTCGCGCAACGAGGCGGCCACGGCCTCGCCCGCCCACGGCTCGGTACGGCCCAGCAGCCCGCCGCGCGACAGCACGGTGACGTGCGACCCCAGGTCCGTGAGCGCGACCGCCATCTCCGTCGCGACGACTCCACCGCCGATGATCGCGATCGACTCCGGGACGTCCTCGACGGCGGTCGCCTCGCGGCTCGTCCACGGGTTCGCGTCCGCGAGCCCGGGCACGTCGGGCAGCACCGGCACGCTGCCGGTCGCCGCGATCACGGCGTGGCGGGCCTCGAGACGGCGTCGGCGCGGGAGGTCGTCGGGATCGGCGTCGGGCTCCTCAGCCACGACCTCGACGAGGCGCGGCCCGACGATGCGCCCGAGCCCTCGCACGAGCGTCAGCCCGGCGCCCTCGACCCAGGCGACCTGGCCCGCGTCGTCCCAGCCCGAGACCATGGCGTCGCGGCGCGCGAGGATCGCGGGGACGTCGAGCTCGTCGGCCACGTCCGCCCCGGGCACCCCGCGCGCCTCGGCGCGCACGGCTCCCGGGCGCAGGAGGGTCTTGGACGGGATGCACGCCCAGTACGAGCACTCGCCCCCGACGAGCTCCGCCTCCACGAGGGCGACGCTGAGCCCGGTGCGGGCGGCGCGATCGGCGGCGTTCTCCCCGACCGGGCCACCGCCGATCACGATCACGTCGAAGGTCTCGGTCCGGTCCTGGGCGCTCGTCGTCATGCACCCATCTTGGCCTCGGCGGCCCGGTCGCGCGCGCCCGTGGAGGAGCAGGCGGCGTCCGCGGGTGCGCCGCGGGTCCGGGGCGTCAGGCCACGCGCGCGTCGTCGAGGCGGTCGAGCACGTGGCGCACGGTCTCGGCGACCGTCCAGCCGGTGGTGTCGACGTGGAGCCCACCCGGCGTCCGGCGCGCCGCTTCCGCGAACTCCTCCGGGGTCCACTCCCCGTACCCCTGCTTGTGCCGCGCGGCGTCGCGCGCCGCGAGGGTGGCGGCGTCGGGCGTGAGCACGACGGCGTAGCACGGGCGGGTGCGCACGCTCGCCGTGAAGCGCGCGAGGTCGTCGCCGAGCAGGATGTCCTGGACCACCGCGGTGATCCCGGCGGACGCGTACGTGTCGGCGACCTGCGCCGCGAGGACGTGCCGCAGGTCGAGCTGGGCGCGCCCGGAGGGCGAGAGCGGGGGCGCCATGGACGCCCTGCCGCTCACGACGAACCGCCGGAACACGTCGCCGCGCACGTGCGCGGCGAGCGGGAACGACCGGGCCAGGGCCTCGGCGACGGTCGACTTCCCCGAGGCCATCGCACCCGTGACGACGAGCACAGGAGCCGCGGGCTGGGCGGGCGCGCCGGCGTCGGGCGTGCGCGAGGCGGTCATGGCAGGACCGTACGTGGTGGGTCGCCGGGCGGGCGACAGAATTCTCGCCGACCAGGTCCCGGTGCACGGGGACGCCCCTGGCCCGGTCCGGACCAGGGGCGTCCCCGCCCCCACGAGGCGGCCGCGCTAGTGGACGACCGCCTTCTCGGCGCCCGCGCCGGTGAGCGAGCGCACCTCCATCTCGGCGAACTTCTCCAGGTGCGGCTTCTCCCTGCTGAGCAGCGTCCCGACGATCCCGAGGAGGAACGCCAGCGGGATGGACACGATGCCCGGGTTGCTCAGCGGGAAGATCGCGAAGTCGATGTCGGTGTTCTTGATCATCGACAGGCTCGCGCCCGTCACGGGGTCGACCTTGCCCGAGACCACGGGCGAGAACACGATGAGGACGACGCACGAGACGAGCCCGCCGTACATGCTCCACAGCGCGCCGGACGTGTTGAACCGCTTCCAGAACAGCGAGTAGAGGATGGTCGGCAGGTTCGCGCTCGCCGCGACCGCGAACGCGAGCGCCACGAGGAACGCGACGTTCTGACCCTGGGCGAAGATCCCGCCGAGGATCGCCAGGATGCCGATGACGACCACCGTGATGCGCGCGACCTTGACCTCACCGTCGGGCTTGACCTCGCCCTTCTTGATGACGTTGGCGTAGATGTCGTGCGCGAAGCTCGCCGCTGCGGTGATCGTCAGGCCCGCGACGACGGCGAGGATGGTCGCGAAGGCGACGGCGGAGATGAAGCCGAGCAGGATCTCGCCGCCGAGGGCGAACGCGAGCAGGGGCGCCGCCGAGTTCACGCCGCCCGGTGCGGCGCTGATGACCTCCGGTCCGACCAGCGCTCCGGCGCCGTAGCCGAGGACGAGCGTGAACAGGTAGAAGATGCCGATGAGCCAGATCGCCCACACGACCGAGCGGCGGGCCTCCTTCGCCGACGGCACGGTGTAGAAGCGCATGAGGACGTGCGGCAGGCCCGCCGTCCCGAGCACGAGCGCGAGCGCGAGGGACAGGAAGTCGAGCTTCGTCGTCTCCGTGGCCCCGTACTGCTTGCCGGGCTCGATGAGCGCCTCCCCGCCCGGGCCGGCCTTGTCGATGGCACCCTGGAGCAGGTCGGACAGGTTGAAGCCGAACCTCGACAGGACCCACACGGTCATGACGGCCGCGCCCGCGATGAGCAGCACCGCCTTGATGATCTGCACCCACGTGGTGCCCTTCATGCCGCCCACGAGGACGTAGAGGATCATCAGCGCGCCGACGACCGCGACGACGAGACTCTGGCCCGCGGTGGTGTCGATGCCGAGCAGGAGCGCGACGAGCCCGCCCGCGCCCGCCATCTGCGCGAGCAGGTAGAAGAACACGACGGCGAGGGTCGCGATCGCCGCGGCCATGCGCACCGGGCGCTGCTTGAGCCGGAACGAGAGCACGTCGGCCATCGTGAACTTGCCCGTGTTGCGCAGGAGCTCGGCGACGAGCAGGAGCGCGACGAGCCACGCGACGAGGAAGCCGATCGAGTAGAGGAAGCCGTCGTACCCGTTGATCGCGATCGCGCCGCAGATGCCCAGAAAGCTCGCGGCGGAGAGGTAGTCGCCCGCGATGGCGGTGCCGTTCTGCGGCCCGGTGAACGACCGCCCGCCCGCGTAGTAGTCGGCGGCCGACTTGTTGTGGCGCGACGCACGCAGCACGATGACGAGCGTGACGGCGACGAACACGCCGAAGATCGCGATGTTGACGACCGGGTTGCCGACGTCGGTGGCCTCCGCGGCCAGCAGGTGCGCGCTCACAGCTCGTCCTCCTCGATCTCGCGGCGCAGCTCGTCGGCGGCGGTGTCGAAGCGCCGGTTGGCCCAGCGCGCGTAGATCATCGTGATCGCGAACGTGGACACGAACTGCCCCAGGCCGAAGAGCAGCCCGACGGTGACGTTGCCCCAGACGCGGGTGCTCATGAAGTCGTGCGCGTAGTTCGCGAGCAGGACGTACACGAAGTACCACACGAGGAAGAGCGCGGTCATCGGGAACACGAAGTTCCGGAAGCGTCTGCGCAGGTCCTGGAACTCGGGCGAGCGTTGCACGCGCTGGTAGTCGGTCTCCTCGGCAGGTCCCGGTCCGGGTACGGCCGATACGTCGGTCATGACGCCTCCGTTGGCTCATGGAGGGCCCGCACCGCCGGAGGGCCGTCCGTTCCGACACGACCGCACGCGGCTCTGCGTGCCCGGGGCGACGTTTCACCCCCCGGCACAATGTGCCGTAGATCACTTCTGTCCGCAAGCACCCGCGCGACCGTTCCGTCGTACGGCGTCGGGATCCTCGCGGCGCGTGCCGTGCACGGACACGCGCCCGCGCCCTCGACCTCAGACGCGCACGTACTCCAGGTCGGTGATGACGCGCCCCGCGGCCTCGCCCTTGCGCTCGAACCCGGTGAGCACGCGGCCGTCGAAGCGGGGCGCGACGCCGCCGGTGCCGTGGACGTTGCGCAGCCCCGGCGCGGCGTCGAGCACGTCGAGCATCTGCTCGGCGTACTGGGCCCAGTCCGTGGCGAGGCGCAGGGTGCCGCCCGGCCGGACGCCGTCGTCCCCGGCGCCCGGCGCCCGCAGCACGCGCTCGACGAGCGCCGCGAACGACGCCGTCACGAGCCGGCGCTTGTGGTGGCGCGACTTGTGCCAGGGGTCGGGGAAGAAGACCCACAGCTCGTCCACGCCGCCCGCGGGCAGGGTCGTGGCGAGCACCTCGGCGGCGTTGGCCTGGACGAGCCGCAAGTTCGACAGGTCGCGCTGCGACGCGCGCAGCACCGTCTGCGCGAGACCGGGCGTGTAGACCTCGACGGCGAGGAAGTCGGTCCCCGGCTCGCGCTCCGCGGCCGCGACCACGGCGTCGCCCTGACCGGAACCGATCTCCACGACGAGGCGCGCCTCGCGCCCGAAGGTCGCCGCGACGTCGAGCACGTACGCCGGGTCGACGGACGTGCGCGCGACGTCGCGCGGCACGTCGACGACGTAGCGCTCACGGTGCGCGTCCCACGCGCGCTGCTGGCGGGTGCCGAGACGGCCGCTGCGCCGGACGAACGACACGGGCTGGGTGCGGTAGCGCGGGCCGTCTGCCGGGACGGCGGACGGTTCGGCGAGGGTCTCAGGGGTCGGCTCGGGCACCGCACCAGGGTACGGGCCGCCTCGCGCGGGACGGTCCCCGGTGCGGTGCCCGCGCCTGCCCGTCACACGTACGCGGCGTACGCGGGCAGGTCGAGCACGCCGTTGCCGGAGAGGCCGAGCACGATCACCTCCGGCTCCGTCGCCGCGCGCGCGTGCGCGATCGCCGCCGCGACGGCGTGCGTGGACTCCGGCGCCGGGATGATGCCCTCGCTGCGCGCGAACAGCGTGCCGGCGACGAACGCGTCGTCCTGCTCGACGGCGGTCGCCTCCATGAGCCCGAGGTTCACCGCGTGCGAGACCATCGGCGACATGCCGTGGTAGCGCAGCCCGCCCGCGTGGATCGCCGGCGGGACGAAGTCCTTGCCGAGCGTGTGCATCTTGAGCAGCGGCGTGAGGCCCGCGACGTCGCCGAAGTCGTAGCGGTACTCGCCCTGCGTGAGCGAGGGGCAGGCGGCCGGTTCGCACGCGACGACGCGCGTCGTCGTGCCCTCGCGCAGGTTGCGTCCGAGGAACGGGAACGTGAGGCCCGCGAGGTTCGACCCGCCGCCCGCGCACCCGAACACGACGTCGGGCGCGCCCTCGCCCGCCTCGTCGAGCTGGACCAGCGCCTCCTGGCCGATGACGCTCTGGTGCAGCATGACGTGGTTGAGCACGCTGCCGAGCGCGTAGTGCGCGGAGGGATCCTTCGCGGCCGTCTCGACGGCCTCGCTGATCGCCATGCCGAGCGAGCCCGTCGTGCCGGGGTCGGCCGCGAGCATCGCGCGCCCGGCCTCGGTGAGGTCCGACGGCGACGGGTGGCAGATCCCGCCGTAGACCTCCATCTGCGCGCGGCGGTACGGCTTGGAGTCGTACGACGCGCGCACCTGCCACACCTCGACGTCGAGCCCGAGCAGCGCGCCCGCGAAGGACAGGGACGCGCCCCACTGCCCCGCCCCGGTCTCGGTCGTCAGGCGGGTCGTGCCCTCGAGCGCGTTGTAGTACGCCTGCGCGACGGCCGTGTTCGGCTTGTGCGAGCCGACCGGGCTCACGCCCTCGTACTTGTAGTAGATCCGGGCCGGCGTGCCCAGCGCGCGCTCGAGACGACGCGCGCGCACGAGCGGGGACGGCCGCCACAGCGCGTAGATCTCGCGGACCGTCTGGGGGATCTCCACGTAGCGCTCGGTCGTCACCTCCTGCTGCACCAGCGCGAGCGGGAAGAGGGGCGCGAGGTCGTCGGGTGTGAGCGGCTCGCGCGTGCCCGGGTGCAGGTGCGGCGGCACCGGCTCGGGCAGGTCCGCGGCGAGGTTGTACCAGTGCGTCGGGACGGTCGAGGGCACCTCGGCGCCCGTCGGCTCGAGCGAGCGGACGGGGACGGTGACGGGGTCGGGCTGCTGGCTCTGGGTCGTCATGGGGGCTCCAACTCGGGGAACGGCCGGGAGCCGACGACGCGCGCACCGGGGTCACCGAGGCCGCCCACGTCGTCGGGGCACGGCCGGATGAGGTCACCGGCCGTCAGGGGGCCGGCCACCAGGAGGTCGGGGACGGGTGCGTCACGCGGCCGACCCTACCCCGGCGTCCTCCCCTCCGACCACCGGCACCACGCGGTGGAGGACCACCGGCGCGGTGGTCGGGACGATCGGCACTGACGCCCGCCCGCACGCCGCGATGGGATGGGAGCAGGACGCCGGACGACGGCAGTGCCGGCGCGGACGGAGGGAGCCGTCATGGTCAGCAACCACATCCCTGGCCGCTTCGAGGGCCGCACGGCGATCGTCACCGGCGCAGGTGCCGGGATCGGGCGCGCGACGGTCGAGCGCCTGCTCGCCGAGGGCGCGCGCGTCGTCGCGACGGACGTGCGGGAGGACCGCCTGGACAAGCTCGTCGCCGACGTCGGTTCGGACGCCCTGGTCACGGTCGCGGGCGACGTGAGCGCGCAGTCGACGGTCGACGCTGTGGTCGCCGCGGCGGACGGCCGCGTCGACGCGCTGGCCAACGTCGCGGGCATCATGGACGGGTTCCTCCCCACCGCCGAGATCGACGACGCCACGTGGGACCTCGTCCTGGCCGTGAACCTCACGGCGGTCATGCGCCTCACGCGCGCCGTCCTCCCGCTCATGCTCGAGGCGGGCGCCGGGACGATCGTCAACGTCGGGTCGGAGGCCGGCTCGCGCGCCTCGGCGTCGGGCACGGCGTACGCCACGTCGAAGCACGCGCTCGTCGGCTTCACGAAGAGCACGGCGTTCTTCTACACCCCCCGGGGCGTGCGGGTGAACCTCGTCGCGCCGGGCGCCGTCGCGACGAGCATCGAGGCGCCGTTCCGCTCGCAGCACGCGGGCGAGCGGCTCGGACCGATCATGGCCACGACCGTCCCGCCCGCCGCGACCGCCGAGGAGCTCGCCGCCGCGATCACGTGGCTGCTGTCCGACGACTCGGCCAACGTCTCGGGCGCCGTCCTGCACAGCGACGGGGGCTGGGCCGCCGTCTGACCCGGACCGAGACCGGAGAAGTGGCCCCCGAGCAGGTTCGCTCGGGGGCCACTTCTCACCTGTCGTCGCGCGGCATCATCACCCGGTCACCGGGTCCGCGCTCCCCCACGGCTCAGCCGCACGAGAGCGCGTCGAACGCGACGTCGCCCTCGAAGACGCGGCCGTCGCCGCGCGCGCCGACCCGCGCGGTGCCCGCCGCGACGTCCGCGGCGCGGACCGGGAACGCCTGGTACGCCGAGGCACCGGGCTGCACGCCCGTGACGGTGCGCTCGCCGTACGGCGTGGAGAGCGTGACGTCCACGGGGACGGTGTCCGCGTTGGTGGCGCGGACCGCGACGTAGGCGTTGCCCGCCAGGCACTGGCTGCGGGCCGTGGTCTCGAGGACGAGACCACCGTCGACGGCGGCCGTCGTGAAGGTGCTCACGGGCGAGACGGCACGGCCGCCGCCCGCGCTCGTGGCCGTGACGGTCCACGCGTGCGGCGCGCCCGGCTCCAGGTCGTCCCACACCACGCTCGCGAGCTCGCCCGACGGCACGGTGACGCTCCCGATCTCCTCACCGGCCGCGTACAGCGACACCGCGTCCGTCGAGAGGCTCGTGACGCGCGAGGTGAGGTCCACCGGGACGGTGAAGTCGTCCTCGCGCCCGTCGTAGCGCAGCTCGTCGTCGTACTCGGTGGCGCCGAAGTCCGCCAGCCACGGGGAGTACGTGTCGACGATCATCTCGGAGCGGTCGACGTCGAACTGCAGCAGGCGCAGGAAGCTCGCGCCGAGGCGCAGGCCCTGGTCGGGCGCGTACCCGCCGATCTCGGTGAGGCCGGCCTCCTCGGCGGTGACCTCGTAGAACTGGTAGTCGGCGAGCAGCTCGACCACCCCGCTCCCGGGCGTGCCCACGTCCTGGCGCACGTTGATGCCCACGCCGTGGCGGTGCCCGGCGAGGACGAGGAACACGTTCGGGTTGGGCTCGACGACCTTGGCGTGCACGAGCCGGCCGTCGGGCGTCGAGATCTCCGAGTCACGGCCGTCGGGGTTCGTGCTCGGCACGAGGTAGTCGTGCGTGAGGACGACCGCGTTCCGGTCGGGGAACTGCTTCAGCACGGCATCGGCCCAGGCGGCCTCCTCGTCGGTGACCCCGTAGGAGAGGTACACGGCGAGGAAGTCGAGCCCGCCCGCGCTGAACAGGTCGTAGTGGTTCTGGTTGTCGCCCTCGCGCCACGGGCCGCCGTAGGACGCGTCCTCCCAGCCCGCGGACAGCGCCTCGTACCGCTCGGGGCCGTAGAACTCGTTGAACAGCGCCCCCGGCCCGTTGTCCTGGCCCGTGAGGTTGTCGTGGTTGCCCGCGAGGACGCCGTTGGGGATGCCGGCGTCGTCGAGGATCTTCTGCGCGGACGAGGAGAACTCGTACTCGCCGCGGATCTGGGCCGCCATCGCGTCGTCGGCCGGCAGGCGCGTGTAGTTCTCGTTCACGTCGCCCGTGTGGCCGACGTAGGCGATGTTGCGCTGCTCGGCGTTGTCCACGACCCACTGCGTGAGGTCCGTGTAGGTCTTCGCCCACACGGCGCGCTCCTCGGCCGTCTCCTGCTCCACCGCGCCCTCGGAGAGGTACTGCGTGTCGGTGAAGTGCACGAGCGAGAAGTCGTAGTCCTCGCGCGGCGCGAAGTCGGTCTCGTCGCGCGAGCCGCCGGCCGCGATGTCGTCGGCGAACGGGTCGGTCCCGGTGACCAGGACGTGGACCGTGCCGTCCTGGGCGGCCCCGGCCCCGAGGACGGCGCCGAGCTCCGTCCTGCCCTCGCCCGCGCCGCGTGCGGACGCGAGCGGCTCCCACGCCTGCCCGTCCCACACGTGCACGGTCGCCAGGCGCTGCGGGTCCACGACGCCCTCCCAGCGCACGACCTGGCCGGCCGTGTCGCCCTCGGCAGGGATCTCGAACCGCTGGTAGCTGACGTCGCGGCTCTGCGGGGAGTCGAGCGTCGCGCCGTCGCCGGGCGCGAGCGCGTCGACGGCAGCCGCCTGCTCGCCCTCGACGGGCAGCGTCGTCGGGAGCCCGGCCGACTCGCCCTGGGCCACCAGCACCGGCTGCGTGAGGTCGGCGCGCGAGAACGTCGCCGTGACGTCCGCGCCGCCGGGGGCGGCGACGCGCGCGGAGAGCTCGACGCTCCCCTCGACGTCGCGGGTGCCGTGCGCCGGCGCGAGGTCCGTGGGGACGTCGGGGACGCCGAGGCTCGTGAAGGCGATCTCGTGGCTGCTCGCGTTGCCGAGCACGTCGGTCGCGGTGACGACGAGCGTGTGCGCGCCGGGCGCCAGGCCCGGGCCGACCTGGTCCCCGAGCGCGACGGGCTCGTCGTCGAGGGTGACGTCGGGACCGGTCAGGACGCCCGAGGCGTCGGCCAGCTCGACCGCGAGGCTCGTCGCGCTCGCGAGCTCGGCGCTCGCCGCGGGGGTGCTCGACACGATCGCCGGGCCGGTGTTGTCGGTCGTGACGGTGCGGCCGGCCTGGGCACCGGCGGAGGTGGCCGAGGTGATCGTGTGCTCGCCGTCGGCGAGGACCGCAGTGTCCAGGTCGGCACGCAGGCCGGTCGCCGGCGCCCCGGGGTCGCGCGTCACGTCGAAGACGAGGTCGACCTCGCGCGGCTTCGTCGTGTTCGTGCCGCAGTCGCCGTCGCCGAGCGAGTAGGACGGCGCGATACCGACGCCCGCCGCGACGGCGTCCGTCACGTCGAGCGCGATGCCGGAGATCACGAAGTCGTCGCGGTTGTCGCCGCACGACGTCGAGTAGGTGCCGGCGACGAACCGGACGGTGTTGCGGCCCGGGAGCAGCGCCGCGTTGGGCACGTCGATCCGCACCGTCTCGCTCACGTAGTCGCGGTCGACGAGGTCGATGCGCTGCCCGTTGACGAGCAGGTGGTTGGTGTAGCGCGCCTCGATCGAGTTGGACCCCACGGTGAAGACGAGCTGCGAGGTGCCCGCACCGTGGGTCCGCACCGTCTCGAGCGGCGCGCCGTCGACCTCGATGCCGGCGGGCGGCTCGCCGCCGGCCGGCGGTGTCGCGAGGAGGGTGCGGGGCCCGTTGAGCAGGGCGCCGTCCGCGGGCGTGATCGCGGGCGCGCCGGGCGCCGAGTTGTTCACGGTCACGGAGCTCGTCGCGGTGACGCCGGCGGCCGTCGTGGCCGTCAGGGTGTGGGCGCCGTTCTCGAGCGTCGTCGTGTCGAGGTCCGCGACGAGCCCCGTCGTCGCCGCGGGGTCCTGCGCGACGTCGAACGTGAGGTCGGCCGTGAGCAGGCGCGTGGTGTTCGTGCCGCACGACCCGTCACCGAACGCGTACGAGTACGAGTTGGCAGAGCCGTCGGCGACCTCGCCGAGCAGCTCGAGCGAGACGTCCGTGACGTCGAAGTCGTCGTAGTTGGAGCCGCACGACGTGGTGACCGCGCCGACGACGAACCGGACGGCGTTCTCGCCGGGGACGAGCCACTGCACCGGGACGTCGAGCGCGACGCGCTCGGAGACCATGTCGCGGTCGAGCTCGATCCGCTCCCCGTTGACGAGGACGTGGCTGGCGTAGCGCCTCTCGATCGAGTTGCTCCCGACGTCGAAGAGCAGGCGCGCGGTGCCGTGTGCCGGGGTCGCCTCGAGCGGGGTCCCGTCGACGGCCAGCTCGGCCACGGGGTCGCCCGCGAGGACGGGCTCCGCCGCGACGCTCACGACGCCGTCGAGGTAGGTGCCCGACGTCGGGCGCAGCACGGGGCGCGTGTCCGCGACGCGCGGCGAGGTGGCGGCGGAGGCGTCGTCGTCCGCAGACGCCGCCGCGGTCGCGCCAGGGGCGAGCAGCCCGGCGACGAGGGTCGTCCCGAGCACCCCCGCGAGGGTGCGTCGTCGTCTGCGGTGCGTGGTCCGGTGCATGGGCACGGACGTGTCCATCGTGGTTCCCTTCGGTGGCGAACGGGTCGACGGGCACCGGAGCCCGCGCGACGGCACGCGAGCGCGTGCGGCGGTCGAGCGACGGCACCCGCCACACACCCTTTCCCGCAGGGGTGAACACCAGGTCTGCGCCGGGCGAACTCCGACGAAACGGACGGCGACGCTTGCCGCGCGCTCGTCCGGAGACGACTCAGGCCGCCCACCGGGAGGGTGGACGGCCTGGAAGGGTGCGCCATCAGGGACTCGAACCCCGAACCCGCTGATTAAGAGTCAGCTGCTCTGCCAATTGAGCTAATGGCGCGCGAGAGAGAACACTACCAGCGCTCGGACGCCGGGTTCCCGCGAGGGGGGCCTGGCGACCGGTCGTCGTCCCGGCCCTCGACCGGCACGACTCGGGCCGCCCGGCGTGCGGACGGCCCGATCGGTGGTGGTGCGCCATCAGGGACTCGAACCCCGAACCCGCTGATTAAGAGTCAGCTGCTCTGCCAATTGAGCTAATGGCGCGCGAGAGAAAACACTAGCAGCAGCCGGGGCACCGGGAAAATCCGTTCCGCCGCCCGCGCTGTGACGTCCGCGACAGCGCCCCGGCCGCGCCCGGACCTACAGGTAGAGGCCCGTGGGCCCGTCCTCCTCGAGCTCCTGCGAGACGGCGTGCACGTCGCGCTCGCGCAGGAGCACCAGGTCCTTGCCTCCGAGCTCGACCTCGGCGCGCTCGTCCGGGTCGAACAGCACGCGGTCCCCCACGGCGACCTGCCGCACGTGCTCACCTGCCGCGACGACCACGGCCCAGGCGAGACGCTTCGGCCCGACGGCCGTCGCCGGGATGACGAGACCCGCCGAGCTCTGGCGCTCGCTCGCGTCGACCTCCGGGTCGACGAGCAGGCGGTCGTGCAGCATGCGGATCGGCAGGTCGCGCGCGCCCGGCCGGGTCGCGCTCGAACGGGCAGGGGCGGTCGGGGCTGCGGACGTCGTCTTGCTCACAGCCTCCACGCTACCCGCGTCACGCACCCTCCCCTACGCTCGGAAGGACACCCGGCTCGGACCGAAGGAGATCCATGTCCACGCGCCTCACCGTCGGCGACACCGCGCCCGACTTCACGCTGCCCGCCGCGGACGGCAGCACCGTCACCCTCTCGGACCTGCGCGGCAAGCACGTCGTCGTGTACTTCTACCCGGCCGCCGGCACCCCCGGCTGCACGACCGAGGCCTGCGACTTCCGCGACAGCCTTGCCTCGCTCCAGGGTGCGGGATACACGGTGGTCGGCGTCTCGCCCGACCCGGTCGACAAGATCCGGGCCTTCGTCGAGGCCGAGCACCTTACGTTCCCGCTCGTCTCCGACGAGGAGCGCACGACCCTCGAGGCCTACGGCGCCTGGGGCGAGAAGAAGCTCTACGGCAAGACGGTCGTGGGCGTCATCCGCTCGACGGTCGCCGTCGACCCCGAGGGCAAGGTCGAGCTGGCGCAGTACAACGTCAAGGCGACCGGCCACGTCGCCAAGCTGCGCCGCGACCTGGGCATCGACCCGAGGTAGCGACCGCCCGTCGGGTCGGGGGGACGCGCCCCGGGCGCTCCCTCGACCCGAGGCGGACGTCCCCAGGGCGCCTCCCCGGGCCGGGGCGCACCGGTCGGCGCCCCGTAGACTGACCACCGCGCGCGAGTGGCGTAACTGGCAGCCGCGCCAGGTTTAGGTCCTGGTGTCCTCGGACGTGCGGGTTCGAGTCCCGCCTCGCGCACCGTTCTTCTCTTCCCCCGCTCCCTCTTGCGTCGGCGAGAGAACGCTCTATCGTGTCCGTGGGAGCGCTTCCAGCAAGGGTCCGCTCCTGGGGCCGGCGCCGCAGCCGGCCCGGCCGAGCGCGGGACGACGAGGTGCCGCGCGTGACCCCACGAGGTGAGCCGTCGTGTCCGACGACCCCGCACGTCCCGACCGTCCGCACCATCCGCACCGCCTGCACCACGGCCCGGCGCCCGCGACGCCGGGCTCCGCCTCCCCGTCCGGCCCGGCCCCACGCCGTCGGACCGTGCGACGCACCGCCGCCGCCGCGCTCGCCCTCGCGCTCGCCGCGGGGACGCTCGTCGCGCAGTCCGTCGCCGCGGCGGCCGACACCGTCCCGGTCGGGTCCGGCAGCTACACGACCGACCCGGTCGGCCCGACCCCCGAGGCGTGCCCCGCCGTCCAGGCCGACCCGCGCGCGTACGTCACCGACGACGCCCCGAGCACCCCGCTGCCGACGAACGACTGGTGGACCTCGCTCGCGTACAAGAAGCTCGACTGCGCCTGGAGCGCGCCGCTGCACGCGCACCCCGCGTCGTACCAGCCGGGGCCCGCGGGGCTCGGCATCTCCTACACGACGACGCCCGCGATCTCGGGCACCGGAGCAGGCGTCTCGGAGTACCACTACCCGTACGTCGAGGACCTCGTCGCGGGGGTGACCGGCCTCGCCGCCGGGCACGTCGCGGTCGACGACTGGACGGACTGGACCGTGACGCCGATCTGGGACGACGGCGCCCGCGCCCTGCGCGCGACCATCGGCCACGGCCTGCCGTTCGCCTGGTTCGAGGCGACAGGCGGCGACGCCGTCCTCACCGCGAGCGCCGCGCCGGACGTCTGGCTCTCCGACGGCGCCCGGCTGGGCCTGACGGTGAACGGCCACGACTACGTCGCGTTCGCCCCTCCCGGGACGTCGTGGACGCGCTCGGGCACGACGTTCACCGCGCCGCTGGGCGGCGACGGGTTCTTCTCGGTCGCCGTCCTGCCCGACGCCGACCCCTCCTCGCGTGCCGACCTCGCCGACGTCTTCGCGGGCGTGGCCTACTCCCCCGTCACGGGGACCACCGCCGAGTACGCCTACGACGAGGAGACGTCCCGGGTGACGACCACCTACGGCTTCGAGACCACGCCGTGGCCGGGGACGAGCGGCGGCACGGGGACCGTGGCAGCCCTGTACCCGCACCAGGCCACCTACCTGGCCGGCGGCCCGGCTCCGCTGGAGCAGACCTACACCTCCCCCCGCGGCGACCTCACGGTCCTCCCGGGGATCGACGCGTTCACGACCGTCGACACGTTCCACGGCGTGCTGACCGAGGTCCCCGCCGTCGCGACGGGCGCCGGCCCGGACCGGGCCACGCTGGAGGCCTACCTCGACCAGGTCGCCGCCGACCCGCTCGACCAGCGCGGCGACGACACCTACTGGACCGGCAAGGCGCTCGGCCGCGCGACCCGCATCGTCGAGATCGCCGACCAGCTCGGCCGCACCGACCAGCGCGACGCCGCCCTTGCCGAGGTCCGCACCCTCCTCACGGACTGGTTCACCGCGAGCACCGGCAAGACCGAGCGCGTGTTCGGCTACGACGCGCGCTGGGGGACGCTCATCGGCTACCCCGGGTCCTACGGGTCGGACACCGAGCTCAACGACCACCACTTCCACTACGGCTACTACGTCGCGGCCGCCGCGACCCTCGCGCGGTTCGACCCGCAGTGGGCACAGGACTACGGCGGGATGGTCGATCTGCTCGTCCGGGACGCGAACTCCTACGACCGCACCGAGACCCGCTTCCCGTACCTGCGTGACTTCGACGTCTACGCGGGCCACGACTGGGCGTCCGGGCACGGGTCGTTCGCGGCCGGCAACAACCAGGAGTCGTCGTCGGAGGGCATGAACTTCGCCGGCGCCCTGATCCAGTGGGGCGAGGCCACCGGCGACACCGCGGCCCGCGACGCCGGGATCTACCTCTACACGACGCAGTCCGCGGCGATCCAGCGGTACTGGTTCGACGTGGACGGCACGACGTTCCCCGACGCGTTCCAGCACGAGACGGTCGGCATGGTGTGGGGCGACGGCGCCGCGTACGCGACGTGGTTCAGCGCGGAGGCCGAGATGATCCAGGGCATCAACACCCTGCCGGTCACCGGGTCGCACCTCTACCTGGGCTACCACCCGGAGCGCGTGCGTGCGCTGTACGGCCACCTCGAGACCGTGAACGGCGGTCCGCCGACCGTGTGGCAGGACGTGCTGTGGAGCTTCCGCGCGCTCGGGGACGGCGCCGCGGCGCTCGCGGACGTGCGTGCCGGGTACCCGACGCCCGAGGAGGGCGAGTCGCGTGCCCACACCTTCCACTGGGCAGCGAACCTCGCGGCGCTCGGCACCGTCGACACGACCGTCACGGCGGACCACCCGCTCGCCGTGGCGTTCTCCCGCGAGGGCGCACGGACCTACGTGGCGTCGAACGTCACCGCGGAGGACGTCACGGTGACGTTCTCCGACGGCACCACGCTCGCCGTCGCCGCGGGCACGGTCGCGACGACGGGCGCGCACACGTGGAGCGGTGGCAGTGCCACGGGCGGCCCGACCGACCCGACCGACCCGACCGACCCGACCGACCCCAGCGACCCCACCGACCCGACCGACCCGACCGACCCGCCGGGCGGGTTCGTCGGCACGCTCCGACTCGGCGAGGGCGGCACGCTCGGGCCGGACGGCGGCGCCGCCGCCGACGTCGTCCTCGCGTCGGCGGGCGGCACGACGCGCGACGGCACCCCGCACGACCCGGTGACGTTCGAGCTCACGGACGTGACGGCGTCGCGCACGCCCGGCACGACGACCTTCGACCTGCCCGTCGACGCGGGGACGAACGTGGGCCTCGCGGTCCAGGCCCGGGTGAGCTACGACCTCACGGGCGACGGGTCGTGGGACCGCACGGAGACCTACGCGTACTTCGCGACGGACCCGGTGCCCGGACCGGAGACCTACTCCTCGACCGGCCGACCCGTCACCACGACGGGCGCCCTCGGCGACCTCGACGGGGGCACGATCCGGATCGAGGTCTGGAGCGTGCTCGGCACGGCGAGGCCGACCCTCACCACCGGGCCGGACGCCACCCTCACCGTCCCGTTCGCCTGACGCGCCCCGCGCCGGGAGGTGACGCCCGGACGCACGACGGCCCGGCACCCTCACGGGTGCCGGGCCGTCGTGCGTCCGATCGGGGTCAGGCGTCCTGCGCGGACGACCCGTCCTGGGCCGCCGCCGCGATCTGCGTGCGCACGTCGTCCATGTCGAGACCCTTCACGGCGTCCACGACCTGCTTGAGGGCGGGCGCGGGCAGCGCGCCGGGCTGGGAGAAGACGAGGATGCCCTCGCGGAAGGCCATGAGCGTCGGGATCGACGTGATGTTCGCGGCGGCGGCGAGGCCGCGCTCCGCCTCGGTGTCGATCTTGGCGTGCACGACGTCGGGGTTCTCGTCCGACGACGCCTCGAACACGGGCGCGAACATCTTGCACGGACCGCACCAGTCGGCCCAGAAGTCGACGAGGACGATGTCGTTGTCCTTGATCGTCTGCTCGAACGTGGACTCGGTGAGTGCCTGCGTGGCCATGGGTGTTCCTCCTGGGACGGTGGTTTCTGACAGGTGCAGCAACCGCGCCTGCCCCCTTATTCCCCATGGTCCCCGCGATTCCACCCGCCCGCGCCGGGTGCCGGGCGGGGCCCCGCGACCGCCTCCCCCTACGCTGACCCCTGTGACGGACGACACCACCACCCGCCTCTCGCGCGCCACGATCGCCCGCTACGCCGCCGGTTCGGTGGGGACCGGGGGCTTCGGCACGCTGCCCGGCCTCGTGCTCCTCGTGTACCTGACCGATGCGCTCGCGGTGCCCGCCGCCGTCGCGGGGCTCATCGTCACGGGGGCCAAGGTGTGGGACGTGCTCGTCGACCCCTTCATCGGCTACGGATCCGACCGCGACCTCGCGCGCACGGGGTCCCGGCGCCGTTTCATGACGATCGGCGCGCTGACGATCCCCCTGTTCTTCGCGCTGACGTTCGCGGCACCCGCCGGGGCGGGGCCGGCGGCCGCCGCGATCTGGGTGCTCGTCGCCTTCCTGCTGGCCGCGACCGCCTTCTCGCTCTTCCAGGTGCCCTACATCGCGCTCCCCGCCGAGCTCGACGCCACCTACGACGGGCGCACGCGACTGCTCGCGTGGCGCGTGGCCGCGCTGGCGTTCGCGATCCTGCTGTTCGGCGCGGGCGGGCCGGCGCTGCGCGGCGGCGGCGACTCGACGTCGGGCTACCTCCTCATGGGTGTCGTCTCCGGCGTCCTCATCGGCGCCGGCATGCTCGTCGCGTCCCGCGTGGCGCCCCGCTCGGACACCGCGCCGACCGCGGCCGGCGCGTCGTCCCCCGGTCGGGTGCCGGGCGCTCGCGGGTCGGGACCGGCGGGGTCGGCCGCGCGCGCGTGGCGCGTCGCCGTGGGCGAGGCGGTGGGCGCCCTGCGCCGGTCTCGTCCGTTCCGCGCGCTGCTGGCGGCGTTCGTCCTCCAGGCCGTCGCGACGGGCCTCATGCTCGCGGGCGCGGCGTACGTCGCGCGCTACGTCCTGCACGACGAGGCCGCGGTGAGCTACCTCTTCGCAGCCCTCATCGCCCCCGCCCTGCTCTGCATGCCGGTGTGGACGCGCCTCGCGCACCGGGACGGCAAGGAGCGCGGGTTCGTCGTCGCGACGGTGCTCTTCGCCGTCGCCGCGCTCGGGATGATCCCGCTCCTGTGGGCGCCGGGCGCCTGGGTCTACGTGCCCACGGCGCTCGCCGGCATCGCGTACGCCGGCATGCAGGCGCTGCCGCTCGCGATGCTCCCCGACGTCATCGCGCACGACGCTCGCACCCACGGCGAGGGCCGGGGCGGGGCGTTCAGCGGGGTGTGGACCGCGGGTGAGACCACCGGGATGGCCCTCGGCGCGGCCGTGCTCTCGATCGTCCTGGGGGTCGCGGGCTACGTGTCGACACGCGCCGGGGAGACGGCCGCCCAGCCCGCGAGCGCCGTCGACGGGATCGCGCTCTCCTTCTCGGTCGTCCCGGCGGCCCTCGTGCTGCTGAGCCTGGTCCCGCTCGTGAGGTACGGTCTGCGCAGGGGGGACGTCGACGACACCAGCACCGGAGCTGCCGCGTGACCAACCCGCCCCGCACGACCGATCCTGCGACCGTCTCGGAGCCGGGACCCGACGGGATCCCGTTGCGCACCGAAGGGATCCTCGACCGTCTCGCCGAGCTGCGCGCCGCCGACGCGCCGACGCACGGCGGCCGCGTGCTCTCGTACGTCTACGACCCGGGCCTGGCCGAGCTCGACGAGCTCGCCGCCGCGGCCGCACGGGCCGTGCAGCCGGTCAACGGCCTGGACCCGACGACGTTCACGTCCGTCGCCGTCATGGAGCGCGAGCTCGTCGCGTTCGCGCGGGACATGCTGCGCGGCCCGGCCGAGGGCCCGGACGCGGTCGTGGGCTCCGTCACCTCGGGAGGGACCGAGAGCTGCCTGCTCGCGGTGAAGACCGCGCGCGACGCCTTCCTCGCCGCGCACCCCGGCGTCCGTCCGCGCGTGGTCGCCCCGGTGAGCGTGCACGCGGCGTTCCGCAAGGCCGCGCAGTACCTCGACGTGGACCTGACGCTCGTGCCGGTCGACCCCGCGACCGGGGTGCCCGACGTCGGACGGCTCGTCGCCGAGATCACCGGTCCGGGGACCGCCCGCAAGGGCGCGACCGGCGACGGGACCGGCGTCGCGGACGCGTCCGACGTCGCGCTCGTCGTGGTGTCCGCGCCGTCCTACCCGCACGGTGTCGTGGACCCTGTCGCCGAGGTCGCGGCCGCCGCGCGCGAGCGCGGTGTGCCGGTGCACGTGGACGCGTGCGTGGGCGGCTGGGTGCTGCCGTTCTGGGAGGCCGCCGGCGGCGACCGGGTGCCCGCGATCGACTTCTCCGTGCCCGGCGTGACGAGCATCTCCGCCGACGTGCACAAGTACGGGTACGCGCCCAAGGGCGCGTCGGTCCTCCTCGTGCGCGGCCGGGACCGCCAGCGGCGCCAGTTCTTCGCGACGACCGGCTGGCCGGGCTACCCCGTCGTCAACGCGACCCTGTCCGGGTCGCGCTCGGCCGCGCCGCTCGCCGCCGCGTGGGCGGTGAGCCGAGCGCTCGGCAGCGCGGGGTACACGGCGCTCACCGCGCGCTGCGTGCGCGCGACCCGCGCGCTCCACGAGGCGGTCGGGGCGATCGACGGGCTGCGCGTCGTCGGACGCCCCACCGGCCCCCTGATCGCGGTCGCGACGGACGAGACGGCGTCGCCCGGCGTGCGCGTCGACCCGCACCTGTGGGCCGACGCCGTACGCACCCTCGGGTGGGTGCTGCAGCCGCAGCCCGGACTCGTGCAGGACGACGGGACGCGCCTGCCGCACACGACCCACCTCACCGTCACGCCCGTGACGGAGGCGGGGCTCGAGGAACTGGTCCCGGCGCTCGTGCAGGGTGCCGACGCCGTCCGCGGCGCCCCGCGTCCGGACGTGTCGGAAGCCCTCGGCGCGCTCGAGGGCGCGGTCGGGACCGCAGGACCGGGCGGGCCCACGTCCGACGTGCTCTGGACTGCCCTGCTCGCGATGCTCGCCGCCGACGGCGGCGCGGGACCCGCGGGCGGCGCCGTCCTGCCCGACCGGCTCGCCCCGCTCATGGCGCTCCTGGAGGTCCTGCCCGGCCCGCTCGCCGAACGGGCCCTCGTGGAGGTCGTCGCGCGCGTCTCCGAGCCGGCCGACGTGCCCACCGCCACACCGACCGGCGCGACGACACCGGCCGCGTGAACTCGCTCCCGCCCACGCCAGGGGGTAGAACAGTCGCGTGACCGACACCGCCGACTTCCCGCCCGAAGACTTCTCGCACGAGAACCCGCACCCCGCCGGGTGGCTCAGCCCGGAGGAGATCGCGGTGGTGCGCTCGCAGCTGCCGCTCGTCTACGTCGACGCGGTGCCCGTGCGCGTCGACGACTCGGGCGACGTCGTCGCCGTCGGGCTCCTGCTGCGCGTGACGCCCGAGGGCATGATGACGCGGGCCCTGGTCTCGGGCCGGGTCATGTACCACGAGCGGATCCGCGACGCGCTCCTGCGCCACATCGAGAAGGACCTCGGGCCCGTCGCGCTGCCCCAGGTCCCGGCGTCGCCGCAACCCTTCACCGTCGCGGAGTACTTCCCGACGCCGGGCATCACGTCCTACCACGACCCACGCCAGCACGCGGTGTCGCTCGCGTACGTCGTGCCGGTCACCGGGGACTGCCGTCCGCAGCAGAACGCGCTCGAGCTCGCCTGGCTCACGCCCGAGCAGGCGTGCAGCGACGAGGTCCAGATCGAGATGCGCGGTGGCCAGGGCGTGCTGCTGCGTCAGGCGATGGCGTTCGTCGGCCGCCTGCCCTGAGCGGCGCGGCCGTCGCGCACCCCGCCCCCGTGCGGCGCCGGGGCTCACGGCCGCGCCCCCACGCACGGGACCAACGGCCCCTGCGCGGGGACCGCTCGACCCTGGGCGGTGCCCGCCCCGGCTCGGAGGGTAGAGGGAGGGGACCCGTCCGGACCGGACGGGCGTGCGACGAAGGAGTGCACCGTGGATGCCGCAGTGGTCTACGAGTCGATGTACGGGAACAGCGAGCGGGTCGCGTTCGCGGTCGCCGAAGGGCTGGGCGAGACGGTCCGCGTGACGGTCCTCGACGTGACGGACCCGGCGGCGAGCCCCGCGGCCCTGCGGCACGTCGGGCTCCTCGTCGCCGGCGGCCCGACCCACGCCTTCGGGATGACGCGCCCGTCGACGCGCACCGAGGCCGTGCAGCGCGCGACGGGCGCCGTCTCCGACCGCACGACGGGTCTGCGCGAATGGGTCGGGTCGGTCCCGCACGAGGACGAGGCGCGGCTCGCCGCGACCTTCGACACGCGCGTGACCCGGGTCAAGCCGCTGCCGGGCTCCGCGGCGCGTGGAGCGGCCAAGGCACTGCGGCGTGCGGGCTTCCGGCTCGTGGCTCCCCCCGCGTCGTTCTACGTCGGGGACGTCGAAGGGCCGCTCGACGTCGGCGAGCTCGACCGCGCGCGCTCCTGGGGCCGCTCGCTCGCCGAGGTCCTCGTCCCCGCACCGAGCACGGCGACCACGCCCTGAGACCCTGCGCGCGCCCGGCCCGACGAGGATCGGTGTCGTGGTCAGCCGGAGAGCTCGAGCCGGGGCCAGTCCTCGAGGTCCTCGCGCATGCGGCGGTCGTGAGTCGCGACGACGACCGCCGCGGGCGTCACCCGCAACGCCTGCGTGAGCTCGTCGACGAGGTCGATCGACAGGTGGTTCGTCGGCTCGTCGAGGAGCAGCACGTGCGGCGCCGCGAGCAGCGCTCGCGCCAGGTCGAACCGTCGGCGCTGCCCCGCGGACAGCTCGCGCAGCGGCCGCTCGAGATCCTCCTCGGTGAGCAGACCGAGGAAGGCCACCGGCACCAGGTGGTCCGGGTCGAGGCGGCCCGCGTCGAGCAGCTCGAGCGCCTCGCGCGCGTACTCGTCGAAACCCGTGCGGTCCTCCGCGCCCGGCGGCAGCGTCGGGCCCTCCTGCCCGACGACACCCAGCCGGACGCCGTCGACCGCGGACCGCGAGCCCCGCTCCAGCGCGATCCGGCCCGCGAGCGCCGCCAGGAACGTCGACTTGCCGCTCCCGTTCGGCCCGGTGACCAGGAGCCGGCCCGACGCCGGGATCGCCACCCGGGTGCCCGGCAGGTCGAGGCGCGGGGCGTCGTCGGGCGCCTCCCGCGGCGCCTCGCCGGGCCCGGGGACGACGACGGTGCGCCCCACGCGCGGGCTGCGCAGCTCGACGACCGGGCCGCCCGGGTCCCAGCCCGGCGACATGGCGGGCAGCTCGGGGAAGACGAGCTGGAGCGGCGGGACCGGCACCTCGACCGCCTCCGCCTCGAGCTGCTGCAGACGGCGGTCGGCGGCCTTGACGTGGATGCGGGCGCGCGTCGCACGGCGGTGCTTCTGGCTGCCCTTGGCCGGACGCCACTCGTCCGAGAGCCCCTCGTAGGACGCGTCGAGCACCGCCGCGAGCTTCTCGGCGCGCTTCTGCTCGGCACGGAAGCGCTGACGCCAGCGGTGCAGCGCCTGGTTCTTGGCGAACCGGTAGGACAGGTAGCCCGGCTGCCCGTACAGCACGGGCCTGCCGTCCATCGACGGGTCGAGGTCCAGGATCTCCGTCGCGACGTCGTCGAGCAGCTGGCGGTCGTGCGTGACCATGACCACACCACCGCGCCAGGCCACGAGCTCGCCCGTGAGGAAGTCGATGCCGTCCGTGTCGAGGTGGTTCGTCGGCTCGTCGAGCAGCAGCAGGTCGGAGCGCTCCGCGAGCCGGCAGGCGAGGCGCACGCGATAGCGCTCGCCGACGGACAGCGTCGCGAGCTCGCGCTCGCGGTCCCGGCAGGCGCCGAGACGGGACAGCGCGACGTCGACGCGACGGTCCGCGTCCCACACCGCGAGGTGCTCGGCGCGCGCGAGGACCTCCGTCAGCTCCGCGAGGTCGCCCGACTCGTGGTCGAAGTCCGCGGCCGCCGCCTCGAGCTCCGCCGCGACGGCACGCAGCCCGCTCAGCGTCGCGTCGACGAGGCTGCCCACCGTCTGCCCGGGCTCGACGACGAGCTCCTGCTCGACGAGCGCCAGGGAGCCCGCGCGCCGCACCTCGCCCCGGCTCGGGACCAGGCGGCCCGCCAGGACGTGCAGGAGCGTCGACTTGCCGGTCCCGTTCTCCCCCACCACGCCGAGGCGCGTCCCCGTCGCGACACGCACGCTCACGCCGTCGAGGACGGGACGTCCGGGATAGGCGAAGGCGAGGTCGTCGGCGGCGAGGTGCACGGGACCACCCTAGGCGGCGGCGCACCCATCGCGGCATCGGGCCGTGCCGGGGACGGCCGTCCCACGCCCTTCGCGGCATGCCGGACCGCCGCCGCCGGCCCGGTACGGTCGTGGCCATGACCAGCACGCCCGACGGGCCGACCAGCACCACTCCCACCGACGCACCCGCCGGCTCCCGCCCTCGACCGGCCGCCGGTGCGGTGGCGCTCGCCGTCGTGCTGGACGTCGTGAGCGTCCTCGTGTTCGCGGCAGGCGGGCGCGCGACGCACTCGGTGGACAGCCCGCTCACCGCCGTCGCCACCATCGCGTGGCCCTTCCTCGTCGGGCTCGCCGTCGCGTGGGTCGTGCTGCGCGCCTGGCGTCGCCCCTTCGCGTGGCCGGTCGGCGTCGGAGCATGGGTGCTCACATGGGTCGTCGGCATGGTCCTGCGTGCCGCCACCGGCGCAGGCCTCGCCGTCCCGTTCCTCGTCGTCTCGGCCCTGTTCCTCGCCGCCACCCTCGTCGGCTGGCGCCTCGTCGCGGCCCTCGCGCTCCGCCTGCGCCGGCCGCGGTAGGACCGGACGCCGGGAGGGGTGACCACACGCCGTCGGGCACCGGAACCACGGTTCGACCCCGCGGGACCGGGGTTCGAGCGGACTACGTCGCGGTGAGGGCCGCGACGACGTCCGGTGCCAGCGCGCGGAACGCCTTGCCGCGGTGGCTGATCGCGTTCTTCTCGGCGGGGCTCAGCTCCGCGGCCGAGCGGGGGGCCGCGGCGGTCCCGGGCTGCTCGTCGGGCAGGAGGATCGGGTCGTAGCCGAAGCCGTTCTCGCCGCGCGGGGCGGTGAGCAGCGTCCCCCGCATCTCGCCGGTGCGCACGACCTCGACGCCGTCCGGCGTGACGAGCGCGGCGGCGCAGACGAACCCGGCGCCGCGGTGCTCGGCCGGGACGTCGCCGAGCTGTCCCAGCAGGAGCTCGAGGTTCGCGACGTCGTCGCCGTGGTGCCCGGCCCAGCGCGCGGAGAAGATGCCCGGCGCCCCACCGAGCACGTCGACGGCGAGGCCCGAGTCGTCCGCGACGGCCGGCAGCCCGGTCGCCGCGACGAGCGCGCGTGCCTTGATGAGCGCGTTCTCGGCGAACGTCACGCCGTCCTCGACGGGCTCCGGTGCGCCGACGTCGCCCGCGCCGACGATCGCCTCGGGCGCGAGCGCGAGCCCGGGGTGGGCGTCGAGCTCGGCGGCGAGGATGGCGCGCAGCTCGGCGATCTTGCCCCGGTTGTGCGTCGCGAGGACGAGGCGCGCGCCGTCGGGGACGACGACGCGCTCGTCGGACCGGGGTCCCTGCGCGGCGTCGCTCACCGCGCGTCCTGCGCGAGCGCCGCGCGCTGGATCGCCGTGAGGTCGGCGGTGCCGGCCACGGCGAGGTCGAGCAGCGCGTCGAGCTCGGCGCGGTCGAACGGCGCGTGCTCCGCGGTGCCCTGGACCTCGACGAAGGTGCCCGACCCGGTCACGACGACGTTCATGTCCGTCTCGGCACGCACGTCCTCGACGTAGGGCAGGTCGAGCATGGGGGTGCCGTCGATGATCCCGACGCTCACCGCGGCGACCGAGTCCGTGAGGACCGGCTTGCCGCCCTTGACGTGCCCGTGCCGCTGGCCCCACGCGACGGCGTCCGCCAGTGCGACGTACGCGCCCGTGATGGCCGCGGTGCGGGTGCCGCCGTCGGCCTGCAGGACGTCGCAGTCGAGGACGATCGTGTTCTCGCCGAGCGCGGAGACGTCGATGATCGCGCGCAGCGAGCGGCCGATGAGACGGGAGATCTCGTGCGTGCGCCCGCCGATCTTGCCCTTGACCGACTCGCGCTGGCTGCGCTCGTTCGTCGCACGCGGCAGCATCGCGTACTCCGCGGTGACCCAGCCTTCGCCCGACCCCTTGCGCCAGCGCGGCACGCCCTCCGTGAACGACGCCGCGCACAGGACGCGGGTGCGGCCGAACTCGACGAGGACGCTGCCCTCGGCCTGGTCGAGCCAGTTGCGGGTGATCGTCACGGGGCGGAGCTGGTCGGGCGTGCGGCCGTCGGCGCGCACGACCGCGGAGGAGTCAGGGGTGGTCATGCCGCCACCCTACCGAGCGCCCCGACCCGCTGAGTGCGTGAAATAGTCGCGCACGGCGGCGTGAAGCGCGACTATTTCATGCACTCACGGTCAGACGGAGAAGACCGCGCCCGTGGTCGCGACGTCGAGCGGGCCGTCGTAGACCTCGCGCGCCTCCCCGCGCGAACGCTGCGGGTCGTTCCAGGCCGGCAGGTGCGTGAGGACGAGGCGCCGGGCACCGGCCGCGGTCGCGACCTCCCCCGCACGCCGCCCGGTCAGATGGATGCCACGCTCGACGCCGTCGTCGCGCCCCTCGTGGAACGCCGCCTCCGAGAGCAGCAGGTCGGCGTCGCGCGCGAGCTCGACCACGCCGTCGCACGCGTCGGTGTCACCGGTGTAGGCGAGCACGGCGCGTTCCCCCGGGCGCAGCGTGGACGGTCCGGTGACGCGCACGCCGTACGCCTCGACGGGGTGCAGCACGCGGTAGGGCTCGAGCGTGAGCGGCCCGACCTGCACCGGCACGCCCGGCTGCCAGGGCCGTACGTCGAGCTCCTCGGTGAGGCCGTCGCTCGGCCCCGCGCCGTAGGTCGCCTCGACGCGCGCGGCCGTGTCGGTCGGGCCGAGCACAGGCAGCCGGCTCGGGACCCCGGTGCGCACCGAGCCGCGCTCCGGGTGGTAGCGCAGGTACACGTACAGGCCGCACACGTCGACGAAGTGGTCGGGGTGCAGGTGCGACAGCCCGACCGCGTCGAGGTCGAGCGGGTCGACGAAGCGCTGGAGCGGCCCGAGCGCGCCGTTCCCGAGGTCGAGCACGACGTTCCAGTCGCGCGCCTCGAACCCGGCGGCCGCGGCCTCGGCGGCGGGGACCTGCACCAGGTACGACGACGCGGGCGACCGCGGCCCGGCGAACGACCCCGAGCAGCCGACCGTGACGAGGCGCATCAGGCCGCCTCCACGCTGAGCACCTCGGGACCGAGGAACCGCCGTGCGAGGTGCTCGAACGGCTCCGCGCTGCCCGTCGCGAGGAAGCGGTGCCGGGGCGCGCCCGCGTCGCGCGACCGCTCGAGGTCGTGCGCGACGAGCGTGCGGTAGACGTCCTTGGCCGTCTCCTCCGCGCTCGACACGAGCGTGACCTCCTCGCCCATGACGTAGGAGATCGCGCCGGTGAGCAGCGGATAGTGCGTGCAGCCGAGCACGAGGGTGTCGACGCCCGCGGCCTTGACCGGGTCGAGGTACTCGTGCGCGACGCGCATCACCTCGGGACCGGACGTGATGCCCTGCTCGATGAGCGGGACGAAGGCGGGGCACGCCTGCGACGTCACCTCCACGCCGGGCGCGACCGCGAACGCGTCCTCGTACGCGCGCGAGTCGACCGTCGCTTTGGTCCCGATGACGCCGATGCGTCCCGAGCGCGTCGCGAGCACCGCGCGGCGCGCGGCCGGCAGGATGACCTCGACCACCGGGATGCCGCGCCGCACCGTGTACCGCTCCCGCGCGTCCGGCAGCGCGACCGCCGTCGCGGAGTTGCACGCGATGACGAGCATCTTCACGCCGTCGTCGACCAGCTGGTCCATGACCGCGAGCGCCATCGCACGGACGGCCGCGAGCGGCTTCGGCCCGTACGGGCTGTTGGCCGTGTCCCCGAGGTAGAGCAGGGACTCGTTCGGCAGCTGGTCGAGGATCGAGCGGGCCACCGTCAGGCCGCCCACGCCCGAGTCGAAGATCCCGATGGGAGCGTCGTTCACCCGGCCGAGCCTAGCGGCGCGGCCCTGACGGCGGCGCACCGAACCGCGCACCCGGGCATGTGGCAGCGCCCACAGCGCGCTCCCGCGATCAGGACCCGCGGCCGGCGCGCGGCCCGCCCCGGCCCGCGCGCAGGTCGGCGAGCATCCCGTGGACGAGCGACTCCTGGAGCAGCCCCGTGAGGAGGAACACGCTCACGAGGAACCGCCGCGCCGCACCCCCCTCGTCGGCGTCCACCGGGCCGTCCTCCGCCTCCGCGTCGAGCTCGTCGTACAGGCCCTCGACCTGTTCGTCGCTGCGGAGGTCGAGCCGCTCCGCGAGCACGAGCCGCACGTCCGTCAGCGCGCCCGCGACCTCCTCGGCCTCCTCGCGGCCCACGACGAACGGCGCCGCCGCCGCCGGCTCGGAGTCCACGAGCATCCGGCCCAGCAGCACGAGCCGGGCGACCTTGCCCGACGCGAGGTCCTCCTGCGTGAGACGCCGGAACTCCGAGGCGACCTCGACGTCGTCGGACGCGTCCGGGAGCAGACGGCGCACGGCCGGGTCCAGCGGCGCCGTGACCGGGCCGTCGTCCTCCGCCACGGCCGGCACGGCGCCGGTCCAGCCCGGGGGCGACCACGCGTCGTCGGGCCGCTCGCCGTGCGCCCCGGACCCCCCGGGAGACGGGGCCGGCGCTCCCTCCTGCAGCATCTGCGCGACATCCCCCGCGAGCTGCGCGAGCACGATCCGCTCCGACGGCTCCAGCTCGGCGACGTACCCGCGGGCCTCCGCCCGGAACGGCCTCACTGCTCGCCGTCCCGCTGCATCGTCGCCCAGAGCCCGAACGAGTGCATCGCCTGCACGTCCACCTCCATGCGCTCGCGGTCGCCCGTCGACACGACGGCCCGACCCTCGTGGTGCACCTGCATCATCAGCTCGTGAGCACGCGCCGACGAGTACCCGAAGTACGACTCGAACACGTACGCGACGTAGCTCATGAGGTTCACGGGGTCGTTCCACACGAGCGTCACCCAGGGACGGTCGGGGACGACCACCGCTTCGGTGCGCGTCGCCTCCTCGGGCACGGTCACGGACGCCCGCACGGTGACGCTGCGGGTGAAGATCGGCTGGGGACTCACGCCCCCACTGTATTCGCGGGCCTGTCGCCGCACGTCACCCCGGTCGCTGCCCTACCGTTGACGCATGAGCCTCGCCGATCCGGGCAGCGTCGCCCTTCCCGCGACCGACCACGCCACCGCACCCCCGCCGTACCTGCCGACGGCGTCGACCGCGCTCCTCACCGACCGGTACGAGCTGACGATGCTGCAGGCGGCTCTCGCCGACGGCACGGCGCACCGCCACTGCCTGTTCGAGGTGTTCACCCGCCGCCTGCCCGCGGGCCGCCGGTACGGCGTGCTCGCGGGGACGGGTCGTGTGCTCGAGGCGCTGTCGACGTTCCGGTTCTCCCCGCGCGAGCTCGACTGGCTGCACGCCCACTCCGTGGTCGACGACCGCACGCTCGACTTCCTCGCGGGCTACCGGTTCACCGGGTCGATCACCGGCTACGCGGAGGGGGAGGTGTTCTTCCCGCACTCCCCCGTGCTGACCGTCGAGGGCACGTTCGCCGAGGCGGTGCTGCTCGAGACGCTCGTGCTGTCGATCCTCAACTACGACTCCGCGATCGCGTCCGCCGCCTCGCGCATGACGAGTGCCGCCGTCGACCGGCCCTGCCTCGAGATGGGCGCGCGACGCGCGCACGAGCAGGCCGCCGTGGCCGCCGCGCGCGCGGCCGTCGTCGCGGGCTTCGCCGGGACGTCGAACCTCGAGGCCGGACGCCGTTACGGCCTGGAGACGATCGGCACGGCCGCGCACGCGTTCACGCTCCTGCACGACGACGAGGAGTCGGCCTTCGCGTCGCAGGTCGCCTCCCTCGGCCCCGGCACCACCCTGCTCGTCGACACGTACGACGTGCGCAAGGGCGTGCAGAACGCCGTGCGCGCCGCGGGCGGACGGCTCGGGGCCGTGCGGCTCGACTCGGGCGACCTGGGAGTGCTCGCCGTCGAGGTGCGCCGGCAGCTCGACTCGCTGGGCGCGCACGACACGAGGATCACCGTCACCTCGGACCTCGACGAGTACGCCATCGCGTCGCTCGCCGCCGCGCCGGTGGACTCCTACGGCGTCGGGACCTCGCTCGTCACCGGCTCCGGTGCCCCGACGTGCGGCATGGTCTACAAGCTCGTCGCGCGCGCGGACTCGTCGGGCGTGCTGCAGCCCGTCGCCAAGGCCTCGACGGCCAAGACGAGCACGGGCGGGCGCAAGCTCGCGGCGCGCCGCTACGGCGACGACGGACGCGCCGTCGAAGAGGTCGTGCTCGTCGGGGACGACGACGCGCTGCGGCTCTGGGAGCCGGACGGCGACCTCCGCGCGCTGCAGGTCCCCCTCGTCGTGGACGGCGCGGTCGACTCGCGCTGGGTCGGCTCGTACGGCGTGCAGAACGCCGCGCACCGGCACCGGGATTCACGTGCGGAGCTGCCGCGCGGCGCGCGCCGGCTGTCCGCCGGCGACGCCGCCCTCCCGACCGTCGTGCAACGGCTGGAGTGACCGTCGTGCGGCGCGGGGCGTGACCGTCGCCCGGCGCCGCAGGTGCGGGACGCCGGGGACGGCACGGATCAGCGCTTGCCGACGAACCAGGCGCGGACGGTCGCGACGCGGGCGTCGAGCTGCTCGACGGTCGCCAGCGGGACCTCCGGTCCTCCGCACCGGCGGCGCAGCTCGTTATGCACCGACCCGTGCGGCTGCCCGCTGCGCCGCGACCAGGCGGACACGAGCTGCTGGAGCTCCTTGCGCAGCTCGGCGGCGCGGCGGTGCTCGAGCTCCGAGCGCTCGCGCTCGGCCACGACGGCGTTCTTCGAGCGCGCGCTGAGGTGGTCCGCCTGGCGCTGCCGCAGCAGCGTCGTCACCTGGTCGGCGTCCAGCAGGCCCGGCAGCCCGAGGAAGTCCAGCTCCTCGTCGGAGCCGACGTCCGCGCCGGTGCCGAACTCGCCGCCGTCGAACAGCACCCGGTCGAACGACGCCTGCGCCTCGAGCGCCTCGAACGATCCCTGGACCAGCTCGCCCGACGCCTTGTCCTCGCGGTTCGCCTCCGCGAGGAGCGCGTCCTCGGGGGTGAAGCCCTCGCCCTGCTCCTCCGCGGTGAGCGGACGGTCGAGCGCGTGGTCCCGCTCGATCTCGAGGCCGTTCGCCAGCTCGAGCAGGTGCGGCACGCTCGGCAGGAACACCGACGCGGTCTCACCGCGCTTGCGGGCGCGCACGAACCGCCCGACGGCCTGCGCGAAGAACAGCGGGGTCGCGGTCGAGGTCGCGTAGACGCCGACCGCGAGGCGCGGCACGTCGACACCCTCGGACACCATGCGGACCGCCACCATCCAGCGCGCGTCCCCGTCGGAGAACTCCTCGATGCGGCTGCTCGCGCCGTCGTCGTCGGAGACGACGACGGTGGGTGACTGCCCGGTGATCCGCGCGAGGTGCCCGGCGTACGCCCGCGCGTCGGTCTGGTCGGTCGCGATGACCAGGCCGCCCGCGTCCGGGATCGCGCGGCGGACCTCGCTGAGCCGCTTGTCCGCCGCGGCGAGGACGGACGGGATCCACTCGCCGTTCGGGTCGAGCGCCGTGCGCCACGCCTGGCCCGTCATGTCCTTCGTCAACGGCTCCCCGAGGCGCGCGCTCACCTCGTCGCCCGCCTTCGTGCGCCACCGCATCTGGCCGGAGTACGTGAGGAAGATCACCGGCCGCACGACGTGGTCGCGCAGCGCGTCGCCGTAACCGTACGTGTAGTCGGCGCGCGAGCGGCGGATGCCGTCCGGTCCGCGCTCGTACTCGACGAACGGGATCGCCGCGGTGTCGGAGCGGAACGGGGTGCCGGTCAGGGCGAGCCGCCGCGTGGCGTCCTCGAAGGCCTCGCGCACCGCCTCGCCCCACGACAGCGCGTCGCCGCCGTGGTGCACCTCGTCGAGGATGACGAGCGTGCGCTCCGCCGTCGTGCGCGCCGCGTGCAGCGCGGGCTTGGCCGCGATCTGCGCGTAGGTCAGGGCGACGCCGTCGTAGTGGGCCCCGTGACGGCCCTGGCTGTTGCGGAAGTTGGGGTCGATGCGGATCCCGACGCGCGCGGCGGCGTCGGCCCACTGGTGCTTGAGGTGCTCGGTCGGGGCGACGACGGTCACGCGGCGCACGACCCCCTGCTCCAGGAGCTCCGTCGCGACCCGCAGCGCGAACGTCGTCTTGCCGGCACCGGGCGTGGCGACCGCGAGGAAGTCGCGGGGGCCGCGGACGCGGTAGAGCTCGAGCGCCTCGGCCTGCCAGGCGCGCAGCTTGGACGCCGAACCCCAGGGGGCACGGCGCGGGAACGCCGGAGACAGGTGGGACGCCGCCGCGGACGACGGGCTCTGGGGTGCGGGCGGGCCCGGCCTGCTACGGGTGGAGTGGTTCGGGGCGGAGCTCTCCGTGGACGTCGGTCGGTGCTCTCCGCTCACTTGCCGGAGTCACCCTCGCCGTCCTGCGGGTCACGCAGACCGTCGTAGATCTCCTTGCACGTGGGGCACACGGGGAACTTCTTCGGGTCCCGGCCGGGCACCCACACCTTGCCGCACAGCGCGATCACCGGCTTGCCGGAGAGCGCGGACTCCATGATCTTCTCCTTGCGCACGTAGTGCGCGAAGCGCTCGTGGTCGCCCGGCTCGGTCTGCTCGTGCGTCTCCTCGCGCTCGAGGACACCGGTGGACGTGCCGGTCGAGGGCTCGGCCGCAGGGGTCCGGAACGGGTCCTCGGGCCCCCCGGGGGGCGTGCTCGCGTGGGGTTCGATCATGGTGAGAAGTCTACGTCGAGCGGATGACACCGGCCGTGAGACCACGGCCGGTGCCGGCCCGCTGCGGGGTCCTCGCAGGACCCGTGACGTCGCTACAGGCCCTGCCAGTCGGGCTTGGACGCGTACGTCTGGCGGTAGTAGTCGCCCAGCTGCAGGCGCGAGGCCGCGGCGTCGTCCACCAGGACCGTGGCGTGCGGGTGCATCTGCATGAC
>Ga0233375_1000029_pt1 | contig 110624 bp, 92 predicted proteins | sample ElkDunMinimDraft_10_FD_191539 | JGI IMG/M metagenome (GOLD analysis project Ga0233375, IMG submission 191539) | Fecal eukaryotic communites from dung pellets of Tule Elk in California, USA - Elk Dung E16 | ecosystem: Host-associated > Mammals > Digestive system > Large intestine > Fecal...
CCATCCGCCGAAGGCAGTAGCGGCTCGATCCGCGCCCAGGCCGTATCCGTCAGCTCACCACGCCCAACACCCACAAACCAGACATTACCAACCCTGTGACCAGGGCATTCGCAGGACAGGCCCTAGGTCGTGTCCGGTGACTCGTGGAAGCAGCCCACAACCCGCAAACCGGACGGTGCCAACTCTCTGACCAGGCCATTCACAGGAGTGGGCCCTAGGCGAGCGGCGGAGCAAGCGCCTGGCTGCCGAGCACCTCCAGCAGCCGGAGCCGCTCGGCGGACTCGCTGCCCGGGCGCACGCTGAACGCCATGATCCGCAGGTCCGCGCCCAGCGCCGCGAGGATGTCGCAGTCGAGGGTGAGCTCGCCGACGGTCGCGTGCCGGACCGTCTTCGTCAGCGGCTCGTGGGTGCCGACGACACCGGAGTCCCAGAGGGTCGCGAAGCCGCCGCTCCGGTCACGGAGTGCGTCGACCAGTGCCGCCAGACCCGCGTCCTTCGGATAACGGGCCACCGCCGCCCGCAGGTCCGAGACGAAGGCCGCACGGTGGCCCGTCTCGCGGCTCAGGGCCTGGGGATATCCGGCAGGCGCCTCGACGAAGGACCACCACACCGCGTTCCTGGCGGTGCCGCGGGGCGGGGGCGGGTCACCGAACAGGACGGCCCACAACGGGTTCCAGGTGATGAGGTTCCACGCGGCGTCGTACACGCTCAGCGGCGTGCCGGTCAGCCGGTCCAGGAGACGCTGGACGCTCGCGGGTACGTGGTCCGAGACCTGGCCTGCGCCGGGCACGGCCTGACCGGCGAGCACGAACAGGTGCTCCCGCTCCGCCGTCGTGAGCCGCAGCGCGCGGGCCACCGCGGAGAGCACCTGGGGCGACGGGTTGACCGACCGGCCCTGCTCGAGCCGCACAACGTAGTCGACGGACAGACCGGCGAGCTGGGCGAGCTCCTCACGCCGCAGGCCCGGTGCCCGCCGGTGCCCGGCCCCGGGCAGACCGACCTCTGCGGGCTGGATGCGGTCCCGCCAGGCGTGCAGGGCCCTGCCGAGGTCCGTGGTGCCGGTCATCTCCCCAGTATCGGCGCCCGCACGTGCTTCAGCCTGGTACCGCGAGTCCACCGGCTGCTGCGGGCGCTGGCTCACCGGTCGCGGCGCGCCGAAGGTGGAAGGACAGGCCGGCTGAACCAGCCGCCGGCCCTCACCCAAGGAGCACGCTCATGAGGTACCGCACGCTCGGGCGCACCGGCATCCAGGTCAGCCCCTACGCACTCGGCACACTGATGTTCGCCAGCCAGATGGGCAACGACCCCGACGAGTCAGTCAGGATCATCCACAAGGCGCTCGACGCCGGGATCAATCTCGTCGACACCGCCGACCGGTACGGGGACTCCGAGGACATCGTCGGCAGGGCGCTCAAGGGCCGCCGGGACGAGGTGGTCCTCGCCACCAAGGTCGGCCTGCCCATGGGCGAGGGCCCGAACCAGCAGGGCGGCTCCCGACGTTGGATCACCCGCGCCGTCGAAAGCTCCCTGCGCCGCCTCGGCACCGATCACATCGACATCTACCAGCTCCAGCGGCCCGACCCGCGTACGGACCTGGAGGAGACGTTGTCCGTCCTGAGCGACCTCGTCCGGGCGGGCAAGGTCCGCGCGATCGGCTCCTCGACGACGCCGGTCGAGATGATCGTCCAGGCCCAGTGGACCGCCGAGCGCGCGGGGCTGCAGCGCTTCCGCACGGAGCAGCCGCCGTACTCGATCCTGAACCGCGGCATCGAGCGGGACGTGCTGCCCGTCGCGCAGGAGTACGGCATGGGCGTACTCGTGTGGGGCCCGTTCGGTCAGGGGCTGCTCACGGGCCGGGTCCGCAAGGGCGGTGGCAACGACCTGCGGCGTGCCCAGTTCTCGCGCCACCTCACCGACGAGCGCCGCATCGACGTCGTCGAGCGGCTCGTCCCGCTCGCCGCGGAGGCCGGGCTCCCGATGACCCACCTAGCCATGGCGTTTGCCGTCGCACACCCGGGGGTCACCTCGGCCCTGCTCGGCCCGCGCACCATGGAGCACCTGGACGACCTGCTGGCCGGCGCCGAGGTCGAGCTGTCGGACGACGTCCTCGACCGGATCGACGAGATCGTCCCTCCGGGCACCGACGTCACCCGCCTCGACCAGGAGTACAAGCCGCCGGCCCTGCTCGACGCCGGTCTGCGGCGCAGGCCCGCCGGGGACCGGTCCGCGGCCTGACGCGCGCGCCGGGCGAGTGGGGGGCCTCCGAGAGCCGCACGGCCGAACCCAACCGCGGATGGTCCAGGACGGTGGGGCCGGGACTCGATCCGGTGATCTCGTTGGTCCGAACAATGTTCTTCGGAGGATCTTCCGAGGCTGCGGACGGCTGGGCCGCGCTGTGGCCGGCGCTCAGACATCTCGACTGAGCGCCGGCGCCCGTCAGCCCGCGAGGTGCCTCCACCGCGGCGCGAGACCGGACCACGGCCCGACGTCGGCCACCTTGCCGTCGACCAGCACCACCACGCGGTCGGCGCGGGCGAGCGCCGCGCGCTTCGACGTCGCGCCGACCACCGTGGTGCCCCGCTCACGCAGGGCGCTCCACAGCTCGATCTCGGTCGAGGCGTCGAGCGCGCTGGAGACGTCGTCCGCCAGCAGGAGCTCGGTGTCCGCGGCGAGCGCCCGCGCGAGCGCGAGCCGCTGCACCTGACCGCCGGACAGCCGTACACCGCGGTGCCCGACCAGGGCGTGCGGGCCACCCGCGTCCCTCATGTCCTGCGCGAGCCGCGCACCCTGGACCGGGCCGTCGATGTCACGAGCGTGGTCGAGCTGCACGTTGTCGGAGAACGAGCCGGACAGCACCCGCGGCACCTGGGCCACGTGCGCCACCTGGCCGGGGCGCAGGAACGCCTGGGCGTCGGTCACCTCGGTCCCGTTCCACCGGACGTCGCCAGTGTGCTCCATGAGCCCGGCCAGCGCCGACAGCAGCGACGACTTGCCGGAACCGACCTGGCCGAGCAGCAGCACGAGCTCACCGCGCCGGATCTCGAGGTCCACGTCGGAGACACCGATCGTGCCGTCGTCGTGCACGGCCGTCAGGCTGCGCAGCTCGAGGCGGTCCAGGGGCTCGCGCGGGGCGGGCTCGGGTGCGGGTGCCGTACCCGCCACCAGGTCCACGCCGGGCTGGCGGGACACGAGGTCGGTGCCGCCCGCGAACTTGGCCGTCGCGACCTGCCACGCCCGGGTGCCGGGCGCCTCGGTGACGACCGCGCCCGCCACGACCCCGAACCAGGCGAAGCCCATGACGGCACTCGCCACGAGCAGCGTCGTGGCCAGGTCCCACCGGTCGGTGAGGAAGAACGACCACGCCGCGACGACGCCCGCGTACAGGGTCACCAGCGGTACCGAGTCAAGGACCGCCTGGACGCGGTGCTCGAAGATCGCTGCCGTGACACGGCCCGCGTCGACCTCGCCGAGATGCCGGCGCACGTCGGGCGTGCGGGCGGCCAGCTTGACCGTGCGCGCCGAGTCGAGCGCCGAGACCAGCGCCCGGCCGAACCGGGCGCGCGCCGCGGACGATCCCGCAGCCGAGCGGCCGGCGATGGGCCGGCCGATGGCCGAGGCCAGCGCGGAGACGACCATGACCGCCAGCAGCACGGCGCCCGCTGTCCACGTGCCGCTGATCAGCGCGGTGACCGCGACGATCGCGAGGCCGTTGACGAAGTCGACCCAGCGGTCCGCGTACCGCACGAAGCGGTCGGCGTCCATGGACCGGGCCACCACCTCGCCGGGTGGCGTGGCGGGCAGCCGGTACTGCCGGGTCTGACCGTGCATGACCGCCATCCGGATGCGCAGCAGCACCTCGACCCACCAGCGCGGGTACACGCCCAGAGCCCGGGAGATGAACAGCGGCTGCATCAGGAGCAGTACCGCGAGGGCGACCAGCAGGCTCACCGGCAGGTCGCCCGTGCCGACACGCTCGACCGTGCGGCCCCAGAGGAACCCGGTGACCGCCCCCTGGGCCGCCACGAGGCTGGCCAGGAGGAACAGGACCGCGCCGAAGACGCCCCACCTGGGGCGCACGAAGAGGGCGTGGAGCACGCCCCACGTGAGGCTCGGCCCCGGGCCTGGCTGGGGCAGGTCCGGCGGGGTGCCGACCCGGCGGCGACCGCCGACGGCGTCTGGCTCGCGCCGCGGCGCCTGCTCGCCCCGCGGCACCTGCGGTGCCGCCTCGTCCTGGGGTGGGGCGGGTGCGGCGGGTGCGGCGACCGTCTGGGAGCGAGTCTCCGCGGCGGCGTCGGTCGTGGACTCGGCCGCAGACCCTGTGGCCGAGTCCAGCGAACCATCGCTCGCGCCTGCGTCCAGCAGCGTGCGGAACGGTCCCGGCCGGGCGGCGAGGTCGGTACGCCGCCCCTGCTGCACCACGCGGCCGTGGTCGAGCACCGCGACCAGGTCCGCGCGATCGATGGTCCCGAGCCGGTGCGCGATCAGCACACCCGTGCGCCCGGCGAGCAGGCGGTCGGACGCGGCCACGACGCGTGCCTCCGTGAGCGGGTCCATGCGTGCGGTCGCCTCGTCGAGCACCACCAGCTGCACGTGCCGGACCAGGAGCCGAGCGAACGCGACGAGCTGCTCCTCACCCGCCGACAGCGTGGTGCCGCCGGGGCCGAGCAGCGTCTCCAGACCGTCGGGCATGCCCGCCACCCAGTCGGTCAGGCCGAGCTCGCGCACGGCCCCCTCGATGCCGGACCGGGGCACGTCGGCGAAGAGCGCGATGTTCTCCGCGAGCGTGCCCGCGATGATCTCGGTGCGCTGCGTGACGACACCCACGGCGCTGCGCAGCTTCTGCAGGTCCAGGTCACGCACGTCGACGCCGCCCAGGAACACCGACCCGGGCTCCGGCTCGACCGCGCGCGACAGGAGCGCCGCAAGCGTCGACTTGCCCGAGCCCGTGCGGCCCACCAGGGCGATGGTCTCCCCCGCCGGGACCGTGAGGTCCACGCCGCTCAGCGCGAAGGTTCCCTCGGCGTAGGCGAAGGTCAGGTGCCGCACCTCGAGGTCGAGCGGCCCGGCGGGCAGGTCGTCACCGCCGTCGGGCTCCGGCTCGACCGACAGCATCTGCCGGATGCGCAGCACCGCGCCGAGGCCCTCCTGGATGTCCGGCAGGTGGTGCACCAGGTTGTCCATCTGGCCCACGAACATGGCGGTGACCAGGAACAGCGTGACCAGCTGCTGCACCGACAGGCCTCCGCCGGACGCCACGACCGCGCAGGCGACCGCGGTCCCGGCGAGCAGGGCGTACATGGCCAGGCCGGCCCGCCGCAGCAGGCGCTCCTCGACGCGCACCACGTCCTTGAACCGACTGTGCACCGCCGCCGAGAGCTGGGCGACCCTGCGTACCGCGAACGCCTGCCCCAGGCTGGTGCGCAGGTCGTTCCGGGCCGCGACGGCCTCCTCGAACGCGGCGGCGTGGTCGGTCCACGCGGCCTCCTCGATCACCTTGCGGCGTGCGATCTCGCCGAGCAGCGGCCGGGTGAGCAGGGCGACGACGCCGCCGAGCACGGGAAACAGCAGCCACGCCGGCCACCAGGTGACGCCGGCGATGATCCACATCGGTACGACACCCACGACGGTGCGCCCCGCGCTCCACAGCTGGCGGCGCACGAGCGTGCCGACGGCGTGCGTGTCGTCGTCGACCCGGTCGAGCACCTCGCCCACCGCCTGCTCGGACAGGGTCGCGAGCGGCTGGCGCAGCGCGGCGCTGAGAAGGTCGCTGCGGAGCTTGCCCTCGGCGCGGTCCACGACACCGGCCCAGACCACCTGCCCGACGCCGTCGAACAGGGCCCCGCCCACCACGCAGACGGCGAGCAGGAGCAGGCCGAACAGAGTGGCGTCCTGCGCCATCCGGCCCGCCGCGGCCGTGCCGAGCGCCTGGCCCACGGCGCCTGCCGTGAGGGCGAGCATCGCGACCAGCGCGGCCGGACCACGCAGCCGCCGCCAGTCGAGCCGGCGTGCCGGGTCGGCCGGCCGAACGGGCACAGGATGCGGCGACGCCTCAGGGAAGGGCGTGGTGTCGGGGGTCTGGGGCGCGTCGATCATCGTTTCCTGAGGCTACGTCCAGACACCGACAGTCCCGGCCTCTTTTTCCACCGGAGCGACCAACATCACTCCCGGCCCGACCCGACCCGCTCTGACCCACCCCCGAGCCGCCCTCACCGAGGTGTTCAGCCCGCGAGGTAGTCATGGGGCGAGGTAGCCACTCAGCGCATGCTGAGTGGCTACCTCGCGGGGAGAGCTACCGGGTCAGAGGGACGCCAGAGCCTCGTTGAACGTCGCGCTCGGGCGCATCACGGCCGACGCCTTGGCGTCGTCCGGGCGGTAGTAGCCACCGATGTCGGCGGGCTTGCCCTGGACGGCTACCAGCTCCTCCACGATCGCCTGCTCACCGGCGGCCAGCGCCTCCGCGAGAGGCTTGAACGTGGCGGCGAGCTCGGCGTCGTCGGACTGCGTGGCCAGCTCCTGCGCCCAGTACAGCGCGAGGTAGAAGTGGGAGCCACGGTTGTCGATGGTGCCGAGCTTGCGGCCCGGGGAGCGGTCCTCGTTGAGGAAGGTGCCGGTGGCACGGTCGAGCGTGTCGGCCAGGACCTGCGCCCGGGCGTTGCCCTCGCTGGTGGCGAGGTGCTCGAAGGACGCGGCCAGCGCGAAGAACTCACCGAGGGAGTCCCAGCGCAGGTAGTCCTCCTCGACGAGCTGCTGCACGTGCTTCGGTGCCGAGCCGCCGGCGCCCGTCTCGAACAGGCCGCCACCGTTCATCAGCGGCACGATCGACAGCATCTTCGCCGACGTACCGACCTCGAGGATCGGGAAGAGGTCGGTGTTGTAGTCGCGCAGCACGTTGCCGGTCACCGAGATCGTGTCCAGGCCCTGGCGGATGCGAGCGAGCGAGAACGCCGTCGCCTCCGCCGGGTCCATGACGTGGATCTCGAGGTCGTCGGTGTCGTGCTCGGGCAGGTACGCCTCGAGCTTCTTGATGAGGTTGGCGTCGTGCGCGCGGCGCGAGTTGAGCCAGAACACGGCGGGCGTCGCGGAGGCGCGGGCACGGGTGACGGCCAGCTTGATCCAGTCGCGGATCGGCGCGTCCTTGGTCTGGCAGGCACGCCAGATGTCGCCCGCGCGGACGGCGTGCTCCATGACGACGTCGCCGGCACCGTTGACGATGCGGACCGTGCCGTCCGTCTCGATCTCGAACGTCTTGTCGTGCGAGCCGTACTCCTCGGCCGCCTGCGCCATGAGGCCCACGTTCGGCACGGAGCCCATCGTGGCCGGGTCCAGCGCGCCGTTCACGCGGCAGTCGTCGATGACCGTCTGGTAGATCCCGGCGTACGACGAGTCGGGGATGACCGCGAGCGTGTCGGCCTCCTCGCCGTCGGGGCCCCACATGTGGCCGCCGATGCGGATCATCGCGGGCATCGACGCGTCGACGATGACGTCGGACGGGACGTGCAGGTTGGTGATGCCCTTGTCGGAGTTCACCATGGCCATCTTCGGGCCGTCGGCCAGTGCGGCGTCGAACGCGGCGCGGATCTCGTCGCCGTTCGGCAGCGCCGCGAGGCCGGCGAAGATGCCGCCCAGGCCGTCGTTCGCCGACAGGCCTGCCGCAGCCAGGTCCTGCCCGTACTTGTCGAAGACCGGCTTGAAGAACGCCCGCACCACGTGACCGAAGATGATCGGGTCGGAGACCTTCATCATCGTGGCCTTGAGGTGCACCGAGAACAGGACGCCCTCGGCCTTGGCCCGCTCGATGGACTCGGCGAGGAAGGCGTCGAGCGCGGCGCCGTCGAGGAACGTGCCGTCGACCACCTCACCCGCCAGCACCGGCAGCGACTCCTTGAGCACGGTCACGGTGCCGTCGGCGGCGACGTGCTCGATGCGCAGGGTGTCGTCCGAGTCCATGACCACGGACTTCTCGTTGGAGAAGAAGTCGTCGTGACCCATGGTCGCGACGTTGGTCCTCGAGTCGGGCGACCACGCGCCCATGCGGTGCGGGTGCGCCTTCGCGTAGTTCTTGACCGACGCCGGTGCACGGCGGTCCGAGTTGCCCTGGCGCAGCACCGGGTTCACGGCGGAACCCATGACGCGGCCGTAGCGCTCGCGCGCGTCCTTCTGCTCGTCGGTCTCGACGCTCTCCGGGAAGTCCGGCAGGTCGTAGCCGAGGGCCTGGAGCTCGGCGATGGCGGCCTTCAGCTGCGGCAGCGATGCCGAGATGTTGGGCAGCTTGATGATGTTGGCCGACGGGTCGTGCGCCATCTCGCCGAGCTCTGCGAGCGCGTCCGCCTGGCGCTGCTCGTCCGTGAGCCGCTCGGGGAACTGCGCGATGATCCGGCCGGCGAGCGAGATGTCGCGGGTCTCGACGTCCACACCGGCCTTGGCCGCGTACGCCGAGACGATCGGCAGGAACGAGTACGTCGCCAGCAGCGGGGCCTCGTCGGTGTGGGTATAGATGATCTTCGACATGGGTATGGCTGACTCCCCGGGTGTTGGAATGTGCCGATCTCTCGATATCAAGATACCTGAGGGTCCCGCGCACCCCTCAATTGCGAGACACACCTCACGCCCCACGTGTCAGATGCTCAGGTCACTCCGGTGACCTGAGCATCTGACACGTGGGGAGAGGGGGCGGTCAGATCAGGCCCAGGGACCGGACCGCGTCGCGCTCCTCCGACAGCTCGGCGACGCTCGCGTCGATGCGGGCACGGGAGAAGTCGTCGATCTCCAGCCCTTCGACGATCTTCCACTCGCCGCGGCCGTCCGACGTCACGGGGAACGAGGACACGAGCCCCTCGGGCACCCCGTACTCCCCGGACGACCACAGACCCGCCGACGTCCAGTCGCCCTCCGCGGTACCGAGCGTCCAGTCGCGCACGTGCGCGATCGCGGCGTTCGCCGCCGACGCCGCGGACGACGCCCCGCGGGCCTGGATGATCGCCGCCCCGCGCTTGGCCACGGTCGGGATGAAGTCGTCGGTGAGCCAGGTGGTGTCCGCCGCCACCTCGGCGCCGGGACGCCCGCCGACCTCCGCGTGGAACAGGTCCGGGTACTGCGAGGCGGAGTGGTTGCCCCAGATGGTCAGCTTCTTGATGTCGCCGACGGCGGTTCCCGTCTTGCCGGCGACCTGCGACAGGGCACGGTTGTGGTCCAGGCGGGTCATGGCCGTGAACCGGGTGGCCGGCACGTCGGGTGCGTTCGACGCCGCGATGAGGGCGTTGGTGTTCGCCGGGTTGCCCACCACGAGCACGCGGACGTCGTCTGCCGCGCCCTCGTTGATGGCGCGGCCCTGCGGACCGAAGATGCCGCCGTTGGCCTCCAGCAGGTCGGCGCGCTCCATGCCCGCGCCGCGCGGCCGGGCCCCGACGAGGAGTGCCACGTTGACGCCGTCGAACGCCTTGACCGGGTCGTCGAAGATCTCGACCCCGGCGAGGGTCGGGAAGGCGCAGTCGGCGAGCTCCATGGCGGTGCCCTCCGCCGCGGCGACGGCCTGCGGGATCTCGAGGAGGCGGAGCCGTACCGGCGTGTCCGCGCCGAGCATCTCGCCCGCGGCTATGCGGAAGAGCAGCGCGTACCCGATCTGGCCAGCGGCTCCGGTGACGGTGACATTCACGGGTTCAGTCATGGGCCCACTCTTGCATCGACCGGCCCGCCTCGCCCAGCCCCCACGCGACATCCGTACCACCTGGACGGACCCTAGAAGAGCGGGCGCAGACGATGCAGCACGGGAATGCTTGAGGAGGGTGAAGAAAATACCTGCGTGCATTCAGGTTTTGCCCAGCCGGGTAATGGCAGGATGTGCGCGACATCGCACGCACACCGCCATGACGCGTACCAGACGGTGCGCCACCGAAAGGATCTGAATTCATGTCCCAGGACCTCGCCGCTACCGGCGGCGCCACCGAGGTCGAGGAGCAGTCTTCGAGCCTGCTCTCCCGCCTGCTGGCCGAGATCTTCGGCACGTTCCTGCTGACGCTCGTGGTCGTGGGGGTGCTCGTCTACAGCCCGCTGAACGCGGTGGGCGGCCTCGGGCTCGCGCTCGGCGGTGGCTTCGCCTACATCGCCGGCGCCGCCGCGGTCGGCCGCGTCTCAGGTGCGCACTTCAACCCGGCGATCTCGCTCGGCGCCTGGCTGGGCGGACGCATCACCGCCGGCAACATGCTCAGCTACTGGGGCGCGCAGATCGTCGGCGCCGTCCTGGCTGTCGCCGTGCTGTTCGCGACCTTCCCCAAGGCGCTCCTCGAGCTGCTCAAGGGCCAGAACCCGGAGCTCGCGAACATCTCCGGCGTCTTCGGCTCCGCCGCGAACGGCTTCGGCGAGAACTCCCCGCTGTACCTGCAGACGCAGGGTGGCGCGCAGTTCGACCTGCTGGCCGCGCTCATCGTCGAGGTCATCATCTCCGCGGTGCTCGTGGGCGTGTACCTGGGCGTGCACGACTCGCGCAGCCGGGTCGCCTACGCGCCGATCGCGGTCGGCAGCGCCATCGTCGCGCTGACGCTCATCTCGTGGTTCGTCACCAACACCGGCATGAACCCGGCCCGGTCCACCGCCGCCGCGCTCTTCGCGAACGACTGGGGCTCCGGCGGCTCGGGCCGACAGCTCTGGCTGTTCTGGGTCGCGCCGCTCGTCGGCGCCGCACTGGCCGCGCTGTTCTACCGCGCGTTCGGCTCGCCGGAGCCCGAGGACCTCGACGAGCTGGACGAGCTGGACGAGGACGACGCGGACGAGATCGTCGTCGTCGAGGAGACCGAGGTCGTCGTCACGCCGGCCGCCACCACGGAGGCCGAAGCCACGGAGGCCGAGGCCACGAAGGAGCCCGCCGAGGACACGGCGGACAAGACGGCAGAGAAGAAGGCCGACGACAAGGACTGATCACCGCAGCACGCACACGACGGCGGGGCCGCATCTTCCGTACGGGAGGTGCGGCCCCGCCGTCGTGCACGCGCCGGAGGGCGCCGGGTGAAGTCGACTCACGATCGGGTCACTTCGGGCCGATCCGGGCATTCCGGGTGGTACACATCGCTCCGTGACCGCACCATCCCTGGATGCTCCCCCACCATCTGTCGCGCCTCGCGCACTCTCCGCGCCCGTGCACCGCGGCTGGATCGTCGCCAGCATCATTCTCTGCTGGCCCCTTGCCATCGGCGCCGTTGCCGCCGCACACCGGGCCGCGGAGGCCCTGGGCGCCGGGGACCACGGGACGGCCTACCGCGCCGCACACCAGGCCCGCTCCCGCGCCCAGATCGGCACGATCGTCGGTGGCACCCTGGTGGGGTTCGTGCTCGCGACCCTCCTCGTCGTCGGACTGATCGCCGCCCCGTTCGTGCCGGATGCGCTCGTGGAGCGGGGCATCGACCTGCGCGCCGCGCAGCCTGCCCCTGAGGCGTACCGCACCGCCGCCGCGCCGAAGCGCGAGCCCATCACCCTCGCGCCCGTCGAGCTCCGCACCGGTGACTGCTTCATGGCACCGGACTGGGAGAAGGCCTGGGCGGCCATCGACGTGATCCCGTGCAGCAGGCTGCATGACGGCCAGGTGATCGGCGTGACCGAGTTCGAGCAGGACGAGTACCCCGGGGGAACCTTCGTCACCGAGACCACGTGGGACGACTGCGCACTGCACTACATGCTGTTCACCGGGACGGCCCTCGCGGCCGACTCACCCGTGTGGACCTTTGAGCCGACCTGGGACGACTGGGGCCACGGCCGCCGCACCGGCGTCTGCTTCGTCCAGGTGCGGGAGCCGATGCGGGACGACCTCTCGGACTACCCGCACCTGTTCGCGACGAGGGAGGACGCATGAGCCCGCAGCACCAGCCGCCGGTGACGCCTCCCACCGCGCCGCACGGCCCGCCCCGATCGCCCTACGACCCCCCGCCCGCGTCCCAGCCCGTCGTGCGACGGCCGGCCGAACCGTCCACGGGCGCGGGCTGGGGCATCGTCGCCCTGCTCGTCTGGTGGCCGTTCGGCGTCGCCGCGTACCCGTACACCCAGCGGGCGACCGCTGCGCTCGCCGCGGGTGACCGCGCCACCGCCGCGGCCCAGGGCGCACGTGCCCGCCGCATCGGGATCGCCGCTCTCGTCCTCGGCATCACGCTGCCCGCCCTCCTCCTCGCCGGGTTCATCGCGTTCGCCTTCTGGGTGGAGGGCGTGGCACAGGCCACCGAGGCCGCGACGACGACCCAGTACGTGGACGACGACCAGCCCGGCTCCGGCCCGGTGAACGGCACCTCCGTGTGGACGCTGGACGAGGGGAGCTGTTATCTCACCGACGGGCTGACCGAGGTGGTACGCACCGTCGCCGTCGTGCCGTGCGCCGAGCCGCACGGTGGGGAGCTCCTGGGCCGTACCGACGTGCCGAGTGACACGTTCGGCGGCGCCGAGGCCACCTACCCCGGCCCCGCGCCGCTGGCCAGGTACGCGACCGACTCCTGCCGAAGGCTGTTCGAAGAGGCCACGGGAGCCGTCGCGGACGCGCCCGGCCTGCACCTCTGGCACACGACGCCCGACCCGTGGGACTGGCGCTCGGGGGACCGGCGGATCACCTGCTTCGCCGAGTCCGACGCCGACGACGTCACCGGCAGCCTCAGCGACCGGTAGGTACGAGCCCGGCCCGGGCCTACGAGACCGGGCCGGGTGAATACTGCTTTTCGTCCCGTAACCTCACACCGCTACGATCGCGCATCATGGCCGACACGAAGCAGACGTCCGGGAACGAGCTGGAACCGGACGCCGACGGGCCGGAGACAGAGTTCGACGCCACGCCGGAGCTGGTCGCCGCGGAGGACGCGGAGGAAGACGCCGACGGCCCTGACGGCGAGGACGAGGCGGCACCCGGCATTGCGGGCGACGGGTCCGCCGACGCCGAACCCGGCCCCCTCCCGACGCGGGTCGGCTGGGTGATCGCCGCGTTCCTCTTCTTCTGGCCGCTCGCGATCCCCGCCCTGGTGCAGTCGACGCGTACCGCCGAGGCCAACGGCACGGGCAACGTGCGCCGCGCGAAGAAGTCCTCGGTGCGCGCCCTGGACTTCTCCCTGGGCGCGGTCACGGTCGGCGTGCTCGGGATCGTCGGCCTGGGCATCGGGATCGCCGCCGCGCCGACGTACGCGTCGTCACTCCCGCCCGGATTCGTCTCGGCCGCCCGGTCCTTCGTCCCGCCGGCCCTGGCGGGCCCGCTCGGCATCACCCTGCCCGACGACGGCACACAGCTCACCGGGCCGACGTCGTCGTCCGGACCCACCGGCGACGACCCGTACGCGCAGGACCCGTACGGCGAGGACCCCAACGGCGAGGATCCGTACACGGATCCCTACACCGACCCCCTCGCGGAGGATCAGGCGAACGGTCCGGACCCGGTGCCGTCGTCCGAGAACGGCGACCCCGGGTCGACCGACGAGTCCGGCTCGACGGCCACGGCCGGCGCGGAGATCCCCGACCTGGAGGTGGGCGACTGCATCGACACGGCGGCGACGTCGGGCCAGACGACGCTGTACCGCATCCCGGTCGTGGCCTGCACGACGAAGCACGGTGGTGAGATCTACGCCGAGACGACGGCGTCCGACAGCCTTGCGGAGAACGGCAAGGCGCCCACGCAACAGGCGCTGTGGGACGCGGCCGACGCCTACTGCTACCCGCAGTTCACCCGGTTCGTGGGTATGCGCTGGGCCCGTTCGGAACTGGTGTACTGGCCGATCGCGCCGTCCGAGGAGAGCTGGGCGCAGGGTGACCGGCGCATCCTGTGCGTCGTCGAGTCGGACGAGCCGGTGACGGGCTCCCTGCGAGGCGCCGAACGCTGACCCTTGGCGGTCGCGGCCCGGGCTACGCAGCCACGTGCGCGGGCCGGGGCAGGGTGAGTACCTCGGCGCCGTCGTCGGTGATCGCGATCGTGTGCTCGCTGTGCGCCGTGCGGCAGCCCGTCGCGCTGCGGAGCGTCCACCCGTCCGCGTCGGTGACGAGCTCCGCGGTGTCGGCCATGACCCACGGCTCGAGCGCCAGCAGCAGGCCGGGCCGGAGCCGGTAACCGCGGCCGGGGCGGCCGGAGTTGGAGACGTGCGGGTCCTGGTGCATGGTCGACCCGATGCCGTGGCCGCCGAACTGGGTGTTGACCGGGTAGCCCGCGTCGCCCAGGACCGTGCCGATCGCGTGCGAGATGTCGCCGATGCGGGCGCCCGGCCCGGCGGCGGCGATCCCTGCACGCAGCGCGCGCTCGGTGGTCTCGATCAGTGCGACGCTCCCGGCGGGCCGCGCCCTGCCCACCACGAAGCTGATCGCCGAGTCGGCCGCGATCCCGCCGAGCGAGACAGCCAGGTCGAGCGTCAGCAGGTCGCCGTCGGCCAGCGTACGGTCGTGGGGCATCCCGTGGAGCACGGCGTCGTTGACCGCCGTGCAGATGTGGTGGCCGAACGGACCGCGGCCGAAGGACGGCGCATAGTCGACGTAGCAGGACTCGGCGCCGGCCTCGACGATGAGGTCCCGAGCCCACCGGTCGATGTCCAGCAGGTTGGTGCCGACGACGCTCCGGCTTCTGAGCTCCTCCAGGATGCCGCCCACCAGCGCACCCGTGTCCCTCGCACGGGCCAGCTCGGCGGGGTTCAGGATCTCGATCATGCGGTGCGCCCTTCTCATGTTCCAATAACTATCCCGGCCATATTATCCCGGGACTAGGATCGGAGGCATGGTCAGGCTGCCGCTCACACCCGCCGAGCTCGCACGCGGGCAGCGTCTGGGCGCGCTGCTGCGCCGCGCCCGGGGAGAACGCTCGATGCTCGAGACGGCGCTGGCCGCGCGGGTCTCGCCGGAGACGCTGCGGAAGATCGAGTCCGGCCGCGTGGCCACCCCGGCCTTCCCGACCATCGCGGCGATCGCGGAGGTGCTCGGCCTCTCCCTCGATGCCGTGTGGGCCGAGATCAACCGTCCCGAGGACGGGTCCGACGCGGCGCGCGCCGGTCACGGGGCGCGCGAACGCGTGGCCTCGTAGGCGGGTGCCGTGCCGGCGGGTCGCAGCACGCGAGTCGCAGTCCGCGGGTCGCAGTCCGCGGGTCGCAGCCCGCGGGTCGCAGCCCGCGGGTCGCAGCCCGCGGGTCGCAGCCCGCGGGTCGCAGCCGGGCCGGAACGGTCCGGCTCGGCAGGTCAGATGCTCGGCGTCGCCACGGCCAGGAGGCCGATCAGGACCGCGGTGCCCCCGTAGAGCACGATGTCGACGGTCCGCGTGCGGATGACGAGGCCCACCGGGCTGTCGAGCACCGCGCGGAAGATGGCGCACACCACGAGCACCACGCCGATGCCGATCGCCCCCGCACGCGCCCCGGCCACGAAGCCGAGCGCCACCGAGAGCACCACGCCGGCGAGCACGAGCCACACCGCGAGGCTGCTGCGCTGCAGCTCCGGTGGTGTCATGTCCGGATCTCCGCCGCCGAGTGGCTCACTGCGGTCGAGCTCCTGGCTGGTCGTCGTGGAGGCCGCCGTCAGGCCGGCCTGTCCGATGCGTTCGAGCGTAACCGTTCCGGCCGATACCGGCTCGAGGAGCGTCGTGGCGCCACCCGGTGCGCCGGGGGCGGTCCGCGTCTCACTGAGATCCACGGCACGAGGGTACAACCGAAACGTCACGATTCTGGAGAACCGTGACCTGCTTGCAACCTGAAACATGGCGCGTTCCCAGGTTGGCGGCCTGCGAGCTACCGTGAGGTCCATGCCCTCGCCCTCGCCCCAGGTCTTCAGCAGCGTCGTCGTCGTGGGTGCCGGGCTGGCCGGGGCGCAAACCGCCGCGGCCCTGCGGAAGCACGGTTTCGAGGGGCACGTGACAGTGCTCGGCGACGAGGGCATACCGCCGTACGACCGGCCTCCGCTGTCCAAGGAGCTGCTCAAGCGCACGGAGCCGGTATGGCTCTCCGACGACCTCGGCGTCGACCTCGCCGACCTCGCCGACGACCTCCGGCTCGCCGACCCCGCCGTGCGCCTCGAGGTGGACCGCGAGGGGGTGGTGGTGCGGACGGCGTCGGGCGACGACGTCACGGCGGACGCCGTGGTCCTCGCCTCCGGGAGCGTGCCGGTGCGCCCCGAGGGGTGGGACGCCGCGCTCACCCTCCACACGGCCGACGACGCCGTACGGCTGCGGTCGGCGCTCGTGCCGGGGATGCGGCTCGTCGTGGTCGGCGCGGGCTGGATCGGGGCAGAGGTCGCAGGCGTCGCGGCCGGCGCCGGCGCCCGGGTCACGGTCGTGGAGGCCGGCCCCGTGCCGCTCGAGCGCCAGCTGGGCCGCAGGGTGGGCGGCCTGGTCGCCCCGTGGTACGAGGCGGCGGGGGTCACGCTGATCACGGACACCGCCGTCGAACAGGTGCTGCCCGGTTCGACCGAAGGTGCCGAGGACGGCGCCCGCGTGACGCTCGCCGACGGCCGGTCGCTGCCGGCCGACCTGGTGCTGGTGGCGGTGGGTGCCCGCCCGGCGTCGGCCTGGCTCTCCGGGACGCTGCCGCTCGAGTCCAACGGAGGACTCCGCGTCAATCGTGCGGGCCGGTTCCTGGGGCACTCCTCCCGCAGCGACCGCACGGGCCGGCTGCACCTCGACGCGCTGCGCCGTGTCTGGGCGGTGGGCGACATCGCGACGCGGGAGCACCCGGTGTTCGGCCCGGTACCCGGGGGACACTGGTCCGCCGCTCTGCACGACCCCGACGTGACGGTGCGGGCGATGCTCGGCCTCGACGAGCGCGCCGCGGAGCCCGATCACGTGCGGTCCCGGCTGGGGCTCACGCCGGTTCCGGCGCACGCGCCCTATGTCTTCTCGCAGCAGCTGGGTCACGACCTGGCGCTGTTCGGAGCGCCGTCCCTGTTCGACGAGGTGGTCTTGCGCGGCACCCCGCCGCCGAGCGGCGCGGGCGGCGGCGGCGCGGGCGGCGCGGGAGCGGGCGGCGGCAGCGCGGGCGGCGCGGGCGCCGGCGGCTGGGCCGCGCTCTACCTGGCGAGCTCGCCCGACCGCCATCCCCGCCGCACGCGTGAAGGGCACCGCATCGGGACGGTCCGAGCCGTGCTGCTGGTCGACTCCCCGCGCGAGGTGGGCCAGGTCCGCAAGCTGATGAACCGCGGCGTGCCCCTGGAGATCGACGTCGACCGAGCCCTGGACCCGTCCACCAAGCTCAAGGACACGGTCCTCTAACCCCGGCCGCCCGGCCCCCACGCTCTCCGCCGGGCACCGACTCTCCAACGAGACCTCGGCTGCTTCGCTTTGAAGGGCCTCAAAGCGAAGCAGCCGAGGTCTCGTTGGAAGTTGGGGCAGGCGGTTGTCCACAAGACGGCCGGTGCTTGGGGGTGGTTGAGGCTTCTTGTGTGCTGATATTGGTCGATGAGACCACTGAAGCCCTTGCCCCCACAGCTTGCCGTCGTCTCGTCCCGGCAGGAAGGGCTGGTGTCGTCGGTCCAGCTCGACGGCATGGGGGTCGACGACGGGTGGCGGTACCGCCTCGTGCGCCAGTGCCGCCTGGCCCCGGTGACGTACGGGGTGTACGACGTCGACCCCGTACCTCCTGACCAACGGACTCGCCCCGACCTGCTGGACCATCTGCGACGTCGGCCGGCGTGGGTCGGCCTGCTCGCGGCCGGCCCCGGCTCGACGGCTGTCGGCCTGTGTGCGTTGGCGCTCTACCGGGTCAAGGGACTGCCCCGCGTCATCCGGCCGGAGGTCGTGGCGCCCAGCGGGCTGTGGCGGCGCACGCGCGACGGCATCACGTTCCGCGCCCTGGGTGAGATGGTGACCGGACGGTTCGCCGGCGACTTCCGGATCGCGACCATCGTGGACGCGCTCGCCCTGGGTATCCCGCAGCTGCGCCGGGACGATGCCGTCGCCGTGATGGACGACCTGCTCCGGTCCGGCCGTACCACTGTCGACGAGCTCGCCCGGGCACACGATCTGGCTCGCGGGCACCGCGGTGTCGACCCGACGCACCCGTGGTGGCGGCTGGCGGACGGCCGGGCCGAGTCACCGCTCGAGTCGGCCGCGCGGATGGCGTGCCTCGACGGCGGTATCCCGCCGGACACCCTGCAGCTCGTCGTCCGGGACCCGGCCGGCAGGCACCTCGGCCGGATCGATCTTGCCTGGCGGCTGCCCGACGGCACGTGGCTTCTCGTCGAGATCGACGGCGCCGAGGTGCACAGCATGCCCGACGCCGTCTTCCGGGACAGGGGCCGACAGAACGACCTGATGTCGGGCGGCGACGCACGCCTCCTCCGCTTCACCGCGCGGGACATTCCGACCCGGCTGGCCGCGACCCTGTCCCCGCTGCTGCACGGGTCCGGCTGGTCCCCCGGCCGCTACGACGACCTGGGTGAGCCGGCAGTCCTGGGCACCGGTCGGCAGCGCCGCCCCCCTATCCCCAACGAGACCGCGGCTGCTTCGCTTTGAAGGGCCTCAAAGCGAAGCAGCCGCGGTCTCGTTGGGGATTGGGGGGGGTGGGCAGGATGGTCCGCAGGTGTCAGTGGGCGAAGTGGCGGGTGCCCGTCAGGTACATCGTGATCCCGGCCGCCTCGGCAGCCTTGATGACCTCCTCGTCGCGGATCGAGCCGCCCGGCTGCACCACGGCGGTGACGCCGGCGTCGAGCAGCACCTGCAGGCCGTCCGCGAACGGGAAGAACGCGTCCGACGCGGCGACGGCGCCGCGGGCACGCTCGACGGGGCCCGACTCGCCTTCGGCCAGGGTGTTGGCACGTTCGACGGACAGGCGGCACGAGTCCACACGGTTCACCTGACCCATGCCGATGCCCACCGCCGCACCGTCCTTGGCCAGCAGGATCGCGTTCGACTTGGCGGCCCGGACGGCCTTCCACGCGAAGGCGAGGTCGGCGAGCACCTCGGGCGACGCGGCCTCACCCGTCGCGAGCGTCCAGCTCTCCGGGGCGTCCCCGTCGGCCTGGAAGCGGTCGGCGGCCTGCATGAGCAGCCCGCCCGAGATGGGCCGGGTCTCCACGGTGGCCGACGGCGCCTCCGGCACGACGAGCAGCCGGATGTTCTTCTTGGCCCGCAGGATCTCCAGCGCCTCGGGTTCGAACCCCGGTGCCACCACGACCTCGGTGAACACGGGAGCGATCTGCTGCGCCGCGGCCGCGGTGATCACGCCGTTGGCCGCGATGACGCCGCCGTACGCACTGACCGGGTCGGTGGCGTGCGCCTTGGCGTGGGCGGCGGCGATGTCCTCGCCCACGGCGATGCCGCAGGGGTTGGCGTGCTTGATGATCGCGACGGCGGGACCCTCGTGGTCCCAGGCGGCGCGCCACGCGGCGTCGGCATCGACGTAGTTGTTGTAGCTCATGGCCTTGCCGTGCAGCTGCTCTGCCTGGGCCAGGCCCGCGACTCCGTCGCCGCGCGTGTACAGCGCGGCACGCTGGTGCGGGTTCTCGCCGTACCGGAGCACGTCCGACCGGTCCCACGTGCCGCCGACCCAGGCGGGGAAGCCGGTCGAGACGGGCCCGTCGACGCCGTCCACCACGTCCGTCGGGGACACGACGGACCCCATCCAGGAGGCCACGGCGACGTCGTAGGTCGCGGTGTGCACGAACGCGGCGGCGGCGAGCGCCTTGCGCTGCGCGTACGTGAAGCCGCCGGCGCGGACGGCGTCGGTCACCGCGGGGTACGCCGCGGGGTCGACGACCACGGCGACCGACGGGTGGTTCTTCGCCGCGGCGCGCACCATGGACGGCCCGCCGATGTCGATCTGCTCGACGACGGCGTCCGGCTCGGCGCCCGACGCCACCGTTGCCGCGAACGGGTAGAGGTTCACGACGACGAGCTCGAACGGCGAGATCTCGAGCTGTGCGAGCTGGTCGAGGTGGTCCTGCTTGCGGGTGTCGGCCAGGATCCCGGCGTGCACGCGCGGGTGCAGGGTCTTGACCCGCCCCTCGAGGCACTCGGGGAACCCGGTGAGCTGCTCGACGGGGGTGACAGGGATGCCGGCCTCGGCGATCCTCGATGCGGTGGAACCGGTGGAGACCAGCTCGACCCCGGCGTCGTGCAGCGCCGTGGCGAGCTCGATCAGGCCGGTCTTGTCGTAGACGCTCAGCAGGGCGCGCCGCACAGGGCGCTGCGAGTCGTCGGTGAGCTGGACGTCAGGGGTGGACGGGGCGCCGGACATGGCGGTTCTCCTCGGAGGTAGCTTCGCGGAAAACCCTGGCACCCAGGCGGGCGGCGCGCATCACGGGTCGCTCGGCCGCTCCCCGGTGGTGACCCACCCTCGCCAGTCACGGCCGGGGCCAGTCTAGCCGCGCCGGGATCCCGCCGCGGGCAGGTCCGAGAGGTCCAGGACGAACCGGTAGCGCACGTCGTTGGCGGCGAGCCGGCGCACGGCCGTGGACACCTGCGCCGAGGGCAGCACCTCGACGTCGGCCGTGATGCCGTGCTCGCCGCAGAAGTCCAGGAGCTCCTGCGTGCGCGGCCGTCCGCCGCTCCCTGCCGACGCGAGGCTCTTGCGGCCGAGCAGCAGGTCCATGGTCTCCAGCGAGATCGGTCCGAGGTAGCCGAGCGAGACGAGGGTGCCGTCGAGCCCGACGAGGCGCAGCAGCGCCGCGGGGTCGTGCGGGGCCGAGATCGTGTCGATCAGCAGGTCGATGCTGTTCGCCGCGCGGGCGGTCTGTTCGTCGTCGGTGGTGACCACGACGTCGTCGGCGCCGAGCTGCCGGGCGTCGTCGGCCTTGCCGGGTGAGCGGGTGAGCACCACGACGCGCGCGCCGAGCGCCTTGGCGAGACGCACCGCGAGGTGGCCCAGGCCGCCGAGACCGGCGACGCCGACCGTCATGCCGGGGCCCGCGCCCCAGCGACGCAGCGGCTCCCAGACGGTGACGCCCGCGCACAGCAGCGGCGCGACGGCGGCCGCGTCGAGGTTCTCCGGGCGGTGGTACGCGAAGTCCTCCCGGACCACGTACTCGCCGGAGTAGCCGCCGTGGGTCGTGCTGCCGTCGTGCCGGTCCCGCCCGCCGTAGGTGAGCGTGGGGAACTCGGCGCAGAAGTTCTCCTGACCCGCTCGGCACATGTCGCAGGTGCCGCAGGAGTCGACGATGTTGCCGACGGCGACCTGGTCACCGACGCGGAACCGCGAGACCTCGGCGCCGACGTCGACCACCTCGCCGACGAACTCGTGCCCGGGGACGAGCGGCTGGTCCGCCCCCTCGGCCGGGAGGGCGGCGAGCGCGGACAGGTCGCTGAAGCAGACGCCGCAATAGGTGACGCGCACCGCGATGTCGTCCGGGCGCAGGTCGCGACGCTCGATGGTCCGGAGCGAGAGCTCCTCGTCGGGACGGCGTGCCCCGTAGGCGGTGGTGCGGCGCATGTGGCCTCCTCGATAACAAACAGACTGTTCTGTCTGTTTGTGACAGTACGGCACCCACCCGGCACGGCGCAACCAGCGAGCTGGACGGTAAGGTCGCCCCGTGGCAGACCGGAAGCCCCTCACAGCACGCGGCGAGGCGACGTGGCAGCGGATCCTGGACGCCGCGACCGCCGAGTTCGCCCAGCACGGCTTCGCCGGCGCCCGGATCGAGCGCGTGACGAGCGCTGCCCGGACGAACAAGGCGCAGCTCTACGGGTACTTCGGCACCAAGGACGAGCTGTTCGAGTCCGTGCTCGCCGCCTCCATGCGCCAGATCGTCGACCTCGCCACCATCGACGCGACCGACCTGCCCGGCTGGGCGGTCCGCCTCTACGACGAGTACCTGGTGCGCCCCGAGATCGTGCGCCTGGCCACCTGGTCACGGCTGGAGCGCAGCCCTCAGGGCCACCTCGTGGCCGAGCCGGAGCGCATGGACGCCGAGAAGCTGGCCGCCATCGCCGCGGCCCAGGAGGCGGGGATCGTCGTGGCCGGTGACCCGTTCGACGTGATGACCATGGTGATCGCCATGTCCATGGCCTGGTCACCGGTCAGCACCGTGTACGCGGCGCACTCGGACGAGGACGCGGCGGAGCACGAACGCCGCAGGGACTTCCTGCGCGAGGCGGTCCGCCGGGCGGTCGCGCCCGCGTAGCCCCGGCCGCCGCGCGCACGTCGCCGCGAAGAGCCGGGACATGCCGGAGGCGCAGTCGACTTCACCAGGGCACGGCCGGCGCCGCCTTCCTCACACGAGGAGGCCGAGGAGATGACCGCGGAGGTGTTCGCCGTCAGGGAGAAGTGGCGGGACCGGGCCGACCTCCTGACGGAGGGAGCCCGCGGGCTCAACGCCCGATGCTGGTCTTGCGGCCCGCGACGTACAGGCCCTCGCGTGCGATACGGCCCACCGTCTCGACGAGCAGCGCGCGCTCGGCGACCTTGATCCGCTCCGTCAGGGTGGGCTCGTCGTCGGTGTCGAGCACCGGCACGGTCGTCTGGGCGATGATCGGGCCGGTGTCCACACCGTCGTCGACCAGGTGCACCGTGCTGCCGGTGACCTTGACCCCGTGGGCGAGCGTGTCGCGGACGGGGTGTGCCCCGGGGAAGCTCGGCAGGAGGGCGGGGTGCGTGTTCATCATCCGGCCCTCGAACTTGCGCACCACGCTCGGCGCGAGGATGCGCATGAAGCCCGCGAGGACCAGGTAGTCGGGCTGGAACACCGAGATGGCCTCGAGCACGCCGTCGTTCCAGGCCGCGCGGTCCTCGAAGTCCTTCATGGCGACGACGGCGGACGCGACCCCGGCGTCCCGTGCGAGGTCCAGGGCCCCGGCGCCCGGGCGGTCCGTCACCACACCGACGACGCGCGCGCCGTAGGCGGCGTCGTCGTGCGCGGCGAGCAGGGCGGCCAGGTTGGAACCGCCGCCCGAGGCGAGCACCACCAGGCGCTTGGCGGAACTGGACTCGACGGGGTGACCGGAAGGCGTCTGCACGGCTCCAGCCTACTTTCCCGCTTCGGCCCCGGGTGCGTCGTCCGGCTCGGCGGCCGGTTCGGCCACGGTGTCGCGGTCGGCGTCGGGTGCCTCCGGGGCATCGTCGAACCCGAGCTCGGACGCGAGGTCGGGCGTCCCGTCGAACCGGACCTGGGCCCGGTCCGGCGCGCGGTCGTCGGCGTCCTCGTCCGGACGCCGGAGCCAGCCCGTCATGCCCGCGCCGATCGCGCCACGCCGGGACACCACGTCCAGCTTGCCGCCGAGCAGTACCAGCGCCGCTCCCCCGCCGGCCTCCGCGGCCACCAGCCCGGCCGCCACCAGCGGGTTCGCGCCGACGTCGGACAGCCGACCCGGGCCGCCAGCTCCAGCCGCGACCCACTGCCCCAGCAGCATGAGGACCGCCGGGGCGAGGACGGCACCGGCAAGCACCCAGCCGACGTCGGACCAGCGCACGAGCGACGGCTCCAGCCGGCGCCAGGCGTACAGGCCTGCCACCGCACCGCATGCGACCACGAGCACGGGCGCCGCCGCGCTGACCGGGTTCGCCCAGTCCTCCCCCGGCAGTGCGCCGAGGAGCGGGATGGCAGGGAGCGGACCCGAGACCGTGCCGAAGGGCGTGAAGCTGGTGCCCTCACCGATCGCGAAGCCCGCGCCCGCGAGCCATGAGACCGCCCAGAGCACGAGGTTGGGCAGCAGCGCGAGCTGCGCCACGGCGAAGACGATCCCGCCGGTCCAGCCAGGTTCGAGGGCGGTGATGATGTCGGACGACGTGGCACGGCCAGCCACCGCCCACGCCGCCACCAGGAGCGCGGCTCCGCCGGCCAGCAGCGCGACCGCCACGGTGCCCGCCCGGAGCCCGAGCCGGAGGGTCGCGGGCACCAGGTCGGCGCCGGTGAGCCGCAGGGCCAGCTCCTCGGACCGTTCGCCGATCTCGGCAGCGGTGGGCGCGTCGGGTCGGGCCAGGATGCCGAGCAGCATGCCGAGCCCGCCCATGACCAGGCCCGCCGGTGCGGCCGCCACGAGGGACCAGCCGGGTGCGCTGCCCGCGAGTGCCGCCACCGCCGTCGTGCACACGGCGTAGGTGACGGCGCCCGCGGCCCACGACCGGGCCGTCGTGGTGGCGAACCGCTTGGCCGAGACATAGGTGGCGAACAGGGCCAGCACCGTGATGCCGAGCGGTGCGAGGGAGACGGTCACCGCGTCTGCGGTGAGCGGCACACCGTGGCCGAGCAACCAGATGCTCGTCGCGACCTCGACGGCCGAGCGCATCTGGACACCGCCCTCGGTGTCCACGCCGGTGTCGAGCGTGGCCGTGCCCACCAGGTAGGCGACCAGCGCCGGGAGCACCACGACGGCAAGGGACAGGACGAGGGCCTGACCTGCCGCGAGGACACCGGAGACGATGTCCGGCAGCGCGGCCGGACCCTGCTCCACGTCGGACGGTTCCTCGACCACGCGGCTGCGGCGGGTCGTCGGCCGGCTGGCCGGGCGACTCGTCCTCGCGCCGGGGGTACGGGTGGCCGCGCTGGGGCGGGGTGGTGCGCTCACCCGCCCATCTTCACCCGCGCACTGCTGTCACACGGGGGACGTGCACCGGCGCGCCTGGGTGAACATCGGGAAAAATCACTGCCAAGTATGGAGTTCGTCGGTGGTTCCGGTGTAGCACGCCCGCTTTGCGCAGAGGCGGGCCGGGAGCGGGGCCACGGCCCCGGGCACAGGTCGAGCCTGTCGGGACCCGGGGTCCCGACAGGCTCGACCGGCAACGACCCGTAGGGGTCAGAGGGACTGCAGGATCTCGCGCATGAGGTCGGCGGTCTCGGACGGCGTCTTGCCGACCTTGACGCCGACGGCCTCGAGGGCCTCCTTCTTCGCCGCGGCGGTGCCGGACGAGCCGGACACGATCGCGCCGGCGTGGCCCATCGTCTTGCCCTCGGGGGCGGTGAAGCCCGCGACGTAGCCGACGACCGGCTTGGTGACGTGATCCTTGATGTAGGCCGCCGCACGCTCCTCGGCGTCGCCGCCGATCTCGCCGATCATCACGATCGCCTTGGTCTCCGGGTCGTTCTCGAAGGCCTCGAGGGCGTCGATGTGCGTGGTGCCGACGATCGGGTCGCCGCCGATGCCGATGGCGGTCGAGAAGCCGAAGTCCTTCAGCTCGTACATCATCTGGTAGGTCAGCGTGCCCGACTTCGACACGAGACCGATCGGGCCCTTGCCCGTGATGGTGTGCGGGGTGATGCCGGCCAGCGACTCGCCCGGGGTGATGATGCCGGGGCAGTTCGGCCCGATCATCCGGGTCTCCTTGCCCTGCAGGTAGGCCCACACCTCGGCGGTGTCCTGCACGGGCACGCCCTCGGTGATGACCACGAGCAGGCCGATGCCCGCGTCGATGGCCTCGATGGCGGCGTCCTTGGTGAAGGCCGGCGGCACGAACACGACGGAGACGTCCGCGCCGGTCTCGGCCATGGCCTCCTTGACCGTGCCGAACACGGGCAGGGTGACGTCGGCGCCCGACGCGTCCTTGTGCTGCACGGTGGTGCCCGCCTTGCGGGCGTTCACACCGCCGACGATCTGCGCGCCGGAGTCCAGCATCAGGGCGGTGTGCTTGGCACCCATGCCACCCGTGATGCCCTGGACGATGATCTTCGAGTCCTGGTTCAGGTAGATCGACATTGTCTTCTAATCTCTGCTTTCGAAGTCTTCAGCGGGCGGTCAGGCGTTGGCCAGCTCGGCAGCCTTGTCGGCGCCGCCGTCCATGGTGTCGGCAAGGGTGACGAGCGGGTGGTTGCGCTCGGTCAGGATCTGACGCCCCAGCTCGACGTTGTTGCCGTCGAGGCGGACGACCAGCGGCTTGGTGGCGGCGTCGCCCAGCAGGTCGAGCGCGCCCACGATGCCGTTCGCCACCTCGTCGCACGCGGTGATGCCGCCGAAGACGTTCACGAACACTGCCTTGACCTGCTCGTCCCCGAGGATGACGTCGAGCCCGTTCGCCATGACCTTGGCGTTGGCGCCGCCGCCGATGTCGAGGAAGTTGGCGGGCTTCACGCCGCCGTGCTTCTCGCCGGCGTACGCGACGACGTCCAGGGTGGACATGACCAGACCCGCGCCGTTGCCGATGATGCCGACCTCGCCGTCGAGCTTCACGTAGTTGAGGTCGTTCTCCTTGGCCTTCGCCTCCAGCGGGTCGGCCGCGGCGGAGTCCTCGAGCTCGGCGTGGTCCGCGTGGCGGAACCCGGCGTTCTCGTCGAGCGTGACCTTGCCGTCGAGGGCGACGATCTCGCCGTCCTCCGTGCGGACCAGCGGGTTGACCTCGACCAGCGTGGCGTCCTCGGCCTTGAACACGGTCCACAGCTTCTGGATGACGTCGGCCACCTTCGCCTTGACGTCCTCGGCGAAGCCCGCGGCGTCCACGATCTCCGCGGCCTTGGCCTCGTCGATGCCGACAGCCGGGTCGACGGCGACGCGGGCGAGCGCCTCGGGGCGCTCGACGGCGAGCTGCTCGATCTCCATGCCGCCCTCGACGGAGCACATCGCGAGGTAGTTGCGGTTCGACCGGTCCAGGAGCACGGAGAAGTAGAACTCCTCGGCGATCTTGGCGCCCTGCGCGACCATCACGCGGTGCACGGTGTGACCCTTGATGTCCATGCCGAGGATCTCGCCGGCCTTCTCGGCGGTCTCCTCGGGCGAGTGGGCCAGCTTGACGCCGCCCGCCTTGCCGCGACCACCGGTCTTGACCTGGGCCTTCACGACGACGGTTCCGCCGCCCAGCTTCTCGGCGCCCTCGCGAGCCTCCTCAGGGGTCGTCGCGACAACCCCACCCAGCACGGGCACGCCGTGCTTCTCGAAGATGTCGCGCGCCTGATATTCGAACAGGTCCACCCTGCAGCGTCCTTCCATCGGGATGCGGCCCTCGGACGTCGTAGTCGCCCGGAGCCCGGCTGAAGCGATGTCTCGACGTCAAGACATCCCTGTACAGGGTAGCCCTCGATCGCCCGCGCTTCCGAACGTAGCGGCGGTATTCCGGGGCTCGTCGACACATGTGCGCAAGGTCTCGACCGAAACCTGTCAGACGCAGAGGTCAGCGGCGTGACCTGTGCTTCTGACACCTGAGGGGGTGTCAACTTGGGTTGACATTCAGGTGGGTTGTCAACCATAGTTGACGCATGAGCCAGCAAGCACTCGTCGCGTCCGCCGCCGGGGACGACCCCGCCGCCGGGCTCCGCGCCGTCCGCGCCCTGCGCGAGCTCGCCGACCGCCTCGAGACGCTCCAGGTGGAGCGCGCCCGGCGGCTCGGCTGGTCGTGGCAGGAGATCGCCGAGGCGCTCGGTGTGTCCCGGCAGGCCGTCCACAAGAAGCACCACAGGAGGATCTGATGTTCGAGAGGTTCACCAAGGAAGCCCGTTCCGCCGTGGTCGACGCACAGCGGGTCGCCCGCGCCGCGCACAGCGACCAGATCGACGGCCGCCACCTGCTCGTCGCCCTCGCGGAGGGCGCCGGCCCGGCCCGCACCGCCCTGTCCGACGGCGGGGTCGACGTGGCCGAGCTCGTCCGGCGCGCCCGTACGGCCGTCGAGGCGGGTGACGCCCTGGACCCGGGCGCGCTGGCCGCCGTCGGCATCGACCTGGACGAGGTGACGCGCCGCACCGAGGCGACGTTCGGCGAGGGTGCGCTCTCGCGCGCCGGCCGTGTGCTGCGCGGGCGTCGCAAGCACATCCCGTTCACGCCCGACGCCAAGAAGTCGCTGGAGCTCGCACTCCGCGAGGCCGTCCGCCTGGGCGCCCGGGAGATCCACGGCGGGCACCTGCTGCTCGGCCTCACCCGCGGTGAGTCTCCGGCCCGCCGCCTCCTGTCCGACGGCGGTGCGGACGTCGAGCGCGTACGGCACCTCGCCGAGGGGTCGAGCAGGGCGGCGTGACAGCCCATCCACGACCCACCACCCCCTCGGGGTGGCCGAAACGTGACACCTGACCGGAGTTGGTCACCCGCACGACACTGCCGTTACACGTGAGAAACCTGGCGCATTGGTTCCAACGCATAGGAAAGGGGCAACACCTCTCGAAAGGGACTTCTGTGTCCACCTTCCTTACCCGCGCCCGGGGGTTGGTCGCCGTCGGCGTCGCAGCGACCCTGGCCGTCGGAGCCGCGTCGACGTCCGCGGCGGCTCCGGCCGGACCCGCCAGCCCTGCCCCGCCGGGCGGCGCGCCCACCGCGCTCCCGTCCTCGGCTCCCGGCTCGCGCAGCGTCACCCTCATCACGGGCGACACGGTCACCGTCTCGACGGCTGCCGACGGCACGACCGTCACGGACGTGACCGGCCCCGACGGCGTGACGTCGACCTACCACCGCACGGAGCGCGCGGGCAGCACCTACGTCTACCCGGACGCGGTGCTGCCCTACGTGACGGCAGGCACCCTCGACGACCGCCTGTTCGACGTCACGCGACTCCTCGCGGACGGCTACGACGACGCGAGCTCTGACACGCTGCCGCTGATCGTCCGGTACACGGACAAGGCGGCCCGGTCCCGGAGCACGACACCGCTCGACGGGTCCGACGTGGTCCGTGCGCTGCCGAGCGTGGACGGCGCCGCCGTGGAGCAGGACCGCTCAGAGGCCGGCGCGTTCTGGGACGCGCTGACCGACGGCGCTGACGGCGCCGGCGCCGGCGGTGAGCGCCGCACCGGGGCCGCCACGTTCGCGGGCGGCATCGAGAAGATCTGGCTCGACGGTCCGGTGACCGCCGACCTCGCCGAGTCCACGGCGCAGATCGGGGCGCCCGGCGTCTGGGCCGACGGCAACACCGGTGCCGGCGTGGACGTCGCCGTGCTCGACACGGGCATCGACCCGACGCACCCGGACCTCGCCGACAGCGTGGCGGCGTCGGAGTCGTTCGTCCCCACCGAGGACTACATCGAGGACTACATCGGGCACGGCACCCACGTCGCCTCGACGATCGCGGGGACGGGCGCGGCCTCGGACGGGCTCGAGCGCGGTGTGGCCCCCGGCGCGCGGCTGCACGTGGGCAAGGTGCTGGACAGCAACGGCCAGGGCCTGGAGTCCTGGATCATCGCGGGCATGGAGTGGGCCGCCCGGGACCAGGACGCCCGCGTGGTCAGCATGAGCCTCGGCGGTGAGCCGACCGGCGCGGACGACCCGATGGCCCAGGCCCTCGACGAGCTCACTGCCGAGACCGGCGCGCTGTTCGTGACCGCGGCCGGCAACAGCGGACCGCGCACCATCAGCACCCCCGCGCTCGCCGACTCGGCCCTGGCGGTGGGCGCCGTCGACGCGGCCGACTCCCTCGCCGAGTTCTCCAGCACGGGTCCCGCGCTGGACGGCGGGATGAAGCCGGAGGTCACCGCGCCCGGTGTCGACGTCCTCGCGGCCCGCTCGCAGCTGATCCGTGGTTCCGGCATGTACACGACCATGAGCGGCACCTCCATGGCGACACCGCACGTGGCGGGTACCGCCGCGCTGGTCGCCGCCGCGCACCCGGACTGGACGGCACAGCAGATCAAGGAGGCCATCGTCAGCACCGCGGTACCGACCCCGGCCTACGACGCGTACCAGGCCGGCAGCGGCCGGGTCGACGCGGCGGCCGCCGTCGACGCGACGGTGCTCGCCACCGCGAGCGCCGGGTTCGGCTTCCACACGTTCGGGTCCGGTACGGAGCCGGGGTCGAAGCCGATCACGTACACGAACCTGGGTGACGCGCCGGTCGTGCTCCGGCTCGCGGTGGACGGTGCGGTCCCGGCAGGGTTCCTCACGCTGTCGTCCGATGCGGTCACGGTGCCCGCGCACGGCACGGCGTCGGTGACGCTCACGGCGGACCTGTCGCTGCTGCCCGCGGACGCCGACCTGAGTGCCACGGTCGTCGCGACGGACGACACCGGTGCGGTGCGTGCCCGGACCCTGACGGGCGCGACCCGAGAGGGCCGGCGCCAGGAGCTGACGGTCACGGTGAAGGACGGCGACGGCCGCCCGGCGGGCGGCAAGCTGCTCATCACCTCGGACACCATCTTCGCCGGGGCGGACCTGGACGAGGACGGCACCGCCGTGCTGCGCCTGCCCGTGGCCCGCTACAGCGGCTGGCTGTCGATCGACGTCGAGGGCGCGCACGGACCGGGCTCGCTCGGTAACGCGCTGCTGAGCTTCGTGGACGTGGACCTGAGCCAGGACCGCACGGTGGTGCTCGACGCCCGCAAGGTGGTCCAGGTGCGCGGCGAGGTGCCGCAGGACACCGATCCCGCGTCGATGCGCCTCGACGTGCTCCGGGAGTTCCCGAACGGCGGCTACACGGCGAGCTCCATGTTCCCCGGCAGCCAGTACGACAGTCTGTGGGCGCTGCCCACCGGCAAGAAGGTGACCAACGGCCTGTTCGAGGTCGGCGCGAACTTCCGCCTGGAGCAGCCCGCACTGACCATCGGCAAGGGCCGCGGCGTCCTCGACGCCCTGCGGGTCAAGCGCGGTGCGACGCCGTTGCCGGCCGGGACCCGGACGCTGCGGGTGGTGGAGGTCGACGGGCTCTCGGAGCTGACCGGGCCGGGTGGACCCGGTGGCAACGGGCCGGGCGGCCCCCGGCCCGGCCCCGGTGGGCCTGGCGTGCGGGACGGCGCGGTCGTGGTGCATGCCGCTGACACGGGCGAGATCGCGGCTCTCGCGGACGCCGCTGCCGAGGCAGGGGCGCGGCTGCTGCTCGTGGTGCACGACGGCGCGGGGCGGCTGGCTCCGTGGGACGAGACCCCGTGGACCCCGGGCGAGCCCGCTCCGCTGACCGTCGCGACGCTCACGTCCGGGCAGGGCACCGAGCTGCTCCGGTCGCTGGACGTGCGGCGGCCCGAGATCACCGTCTCGTCGCACCCCACGACCGAGTACACGTACGACGTGGTGCACCACTGGACCGGCGCCGTACCGGCCCGGCCCGTGTGGACCGTGGAGAAGCGTGACCTGGCGCGGGTGGACATGTCGTTCCGCAACTACCGCCAGGGTCCGGCGATGGAGGCCAGGTTCGACGTCTGGCACGGGTGGACGGCGGGCAACCAGCTCGTCGCTCCCGCGCAGGGCGAGCGGACCGACTGGGTCGCGGCCGATGTGCCGTGGACGCAGAGCGCCTACCTCCCCGGCGAGCTGGGGCAGTCGTCCCTCGACGTGCTGGAGTACGCGGCCCGCACGACCCACGAGGTGACCTGGTTCGGGCCCGTCCTGCGCCCCCGCATGGGGCCGCTGGACTCCCAGCCGATCCGCTACCTGGACCAGATGTACGTGCCGGTGCCGGGCTGGGGTGACTCCGGCAGCGGGCACGTGGGCACCACCGGGGGCGGCAACTTCGCCGTCCGCAACCGGGCGACGCTCTACCAGGGGGACACGGAGCTCCTGTGGGGCAACGCCGAGTTCCTGCCGGTCAACGGCGGCCTCCCCGCGGAGCGGCTGCCGTACCGCGTGGTGGTGGACAACGACCGCGCGGACTGGGCGGGCCCGTACTCGACGCACACGCTCACCGAGTGGGACTTCACGTCCGCCGCGAGCGGGCCGGACGCCGTCGAGCCGCTGCCGCTGATCCAGCTCGACTACGGGGTGGACACCGACACCGCGGGGCGCGCGAAGCGCACCGACCGGCTGACGGTGACGCCGTCGCACCTGCCCGGGATCGAGGCCCGCGTGGGCAGGCCGACGGTCGAGGTGTCGTACGACGACGGTGCCACCTGGCACCGGCTCGACCTCACGCGCGATCGTGCCGCGTGGTCGGCCAGGCTCGCCGCACCCCGGGGCGCGACGTACGTGAGCCTGCGCACCGGCGTCGAGGACAGTGCCGGGAACAGCGTGACCCAGACGCTGACGCGGGCGTTCGGCCTGCGCTGACGTCTGCGGGGCCGTGACCCACTCCTCTTCGAGACCGAGGTTGCTTCGCTTTCAGCAGGCTGAAAGCGAAGCAACCTCGGTCTCGAAGAGGAGGTTGGGCGGTGGCCGGTCGCGGGCGGTCGCGGGACCGGGCGGGCGGCGCCCGGAAAGTCCCGGATGCGCCGCTACGATCGGGCGCCATGAAGCATGCCCGCACCGCCGGCCCCGACCTGGCGTACCGGCTCGGCAGCCGAGTCGTGGCGGCCGTCGCCGACGACATGTCCACGACACAGCGTGTCGTGGCCGGCGTGGTCGCGGCACTCGTGGCCGTCACCCCGTTCGGGGCGTGGGGCGAGGTGGAGGCTCAGGCCGACCCGCTCACGCCGGGCACCGCGGTCGAGGTGGGGCCGTTCGAGGTGACCGTGGTGCGGGCCGTGACCGCCGACGAGCTCAGCTACCTGACGCCCGCGCCGGGCAACCACCTGCTGGCCCTGGTCGTGGACGTCACCAACACCGGTGACGTGGCCGAGTACACCAGCACCTTCGGGCGGGCGGTGCCGGCACCGCGGAACGTCGGGATCATCCCGCAGGAACCGCCGGCGGGTGCTGAGGCCGCGGACCAGCCCGACGAGCCAAGGCTCCCCTCCCCGTCCGTGCTCAACGTCGAGGACGCGACCAGCCTCACCTTCCTCAACCCGGGCGTCAGCTACCAGCTCGCGCTGATCTGGGAGCAGAGCGACAGGTGGTCGGGCACGGCGGTGCCGGTCGAGATGCTCGAGCTCGAGTGGGTCGAGGACGACCCGCAAGGCCTGGACGACGGGCACTGGTTCCCGAACCAGGTCGCCTTCCGCGGCCGGGTCCCGGTCAAGCAGCCCGAGGCGGGCGAGCGATGAGGCACGGGCGGCGGCGGATCACGTGGAAGGGCACGGCGCTCGTGCTCGGCGCGGTCACGGCGGGCTGCACGCTGGTCGCGTACGTCCCGCAGGACGTCGGCGTGGTGGAGACGCCGTTCGTCGTGGAGGGCGCGGTGGGCGAGACGCTCGACCTCACGTACGCGCAGCTCACGGTGACCGACGTGCGGGTGGCCGACACCGTCACGAACGTGTCCGAGGCGGCCGCAGCGGGCGGCACGTTCCTGGTGGTGGACGCGACCTGGCGGGCCGCCCAGGGGCCGACCGCCTTGCTCGGGGCCGAGGTCACCGACCCGGAGGGGCGCCGGTTCTGGCCCACCGACCAGGCCGGGTGCGCGAACAGCGCCGACGTTCAGCCCGGCTACTCCTGGCGCGTCACCTACTGCTTCGACCTGCCGCGGGACGCGCTGGCCGGGGCGACCGTCCGGCTCGCCCGCGGGGACCAGAAGGAGGAGCACGCCGGTCAGCGGCGCGACGCCGTCGCCGTGATCGACCTCGGCATCTCCCCGGAGCAGGCGGACACCCTCTGGGAGGCGGCCGACAGCGTGACGACGGAGGCGCCCGGCTACCCCACCACGGGAGGGAGTGCGGGATGACTACTCAGGTGACGCCGCCCGTGCGGCCCCGGGGCTGGTGGCGGCGCAACGCCGTCTGGCTGGTGCTGCTGCCGGTAGCGATCGCGACCGCCGCCGGGGCGTCGTCGTTCCGGGTGTGGGCGTTCTGGTGGCCCGACGGCCTGCACCACGAGGTGGACCGGGTCGCAGCGGGCGAACCGGCGCACCTCGTGAACGAGTACGTCGACCTCCTGGCCGACGCGCCGGAGGGCGTGGACGCCACCGTGCGGCGCGAGGTCGACGCAACGGTGACCGGCGTCGAGCAGGTGGACGAGCTGCCGCCACCCGTCTACGGCGACCCGGTGGTGATCCCGGACGGGTCCGTCGCGTACGAGGTGCGGCTGCGGTTCGCCGCGAAGCCGGGCACCGACGTCTCGGGCTGCCAGATCATCCTGGTCGCGGACGACGGCACCCGTTACGGCGAGTCGCAGTCGGTCACGAACCTGATCGGCAACCTCTACCCGTGCGCCGCGCCGGGCGCCGAGGACAACCTCAGCGACCGGCCGGAGTGGGACGTCACGTCGTACGTACTGGTCGATCCCGGCGCGCGGATCACGCAGGTACGGCTGGCGTTCGGGGGTCCCGAGTACGTGACGACGGACCTGTAGCGGAGCCCTCCTCACGGACCACGAGGCCACGCTCGACCAGTGCCTCGACGGTCGCCGCGATCAGCGCCGCCGCGAGCGCGAGCGCGAGCGCCAGACCGGCCCCCGCCTCCAGCGGGCTGAAGGCGATCCACGCGTCGGTCTCGACCGGACCGGTCACGGCGCGCACGAGCCAGCCGACGGCATACGGCACCCGCACGATCACGAGGTAGCCCAGGCAGAACGTCAGCATGGGGCCGAGCCCGCCGACGACGATCATCTTCAGGCCGTTCCCCAGCGCGGAGAACCGCGCGCGCAGGTCCTCGGTGAGCGACTCGAGGAGCGAGCGAACGCCCCCGGGGATCCAGGTCATGCGGTCGAGCCAGCGGTGCTCGGTCGACGGCGGCTCCATCAGCCGGTGCCCCAGCACCACGGCGCCGATGGCGAGCCAGGCCAGAGGCGCGACGAGGACGACGTCGAGCGACTCCAGGACCGTCACCAGACCGTCGACGACGAACGTCACGGCCTCGTTGCCCGTCTCCCCGACCGACTCCTGCGCGGCCCCTGCGGCGCCGACGGCGGCGGCCACGAGCCGGCGCTGCGTCGCCTCGTGCCACAGCGCCCGCTGGATGGTCTCGATCTGACCCGCGATCTGGCTGGTCCAGTAGATCTCGAGGCATCCGCCGAGCACCGCGATGCCGAGGAACCGCAGCTTGCCCTCCAGCCTGCCGAGCAGCCAGCGCAGCACGAACGCGCCCGCCACGATCAGAAGGAGTGTCCAGCCGGACCAGAAGCCCAGCCGAGAGGCGAAGTCGATGCCCTGCGCGGTGAACAGGTCGTTGAACAGCTCGTCGGCCGCCGCCTCGTTGACGAACCGGTCGTGGTCGGCGTCGATCAGTCCCTCGACCCCGTAGACCACCAGGAACGGCACGAGCACGGACAGGGCGACGTCGATGAGGCGGCGCTCACGGCCCTCCGACGGCATCATCGGGCCGTGGGCGGTGGAGAGCAGGTGCGGCAGCGACTGCCGGCACACCCACAGCATGCCGATCACCGGCATGAGGTAGCCGAGCGGGCTCATGATCAACAGCAGCTGCGCCACGAACGAGTTCCACTGGCTCAGCTCCACGGCACCCCACATGGCGCCGTTGCGCACGGCGACGCCGAGCAGGCCGAGCGTCAGCAGCGCGGGCCAGTGGGCGACGAACAGCCGGCCGGCGGAGACCACGATCCTCATGGCGACACATAGTGGCCCACAGCGGGACGTACACGCCAAGCAGGCTCATCACTCCAGGGCCGCGAACGTCCGCTCGACCAGGTTCGTGTAGGCCTCGACACCATCCAGGTTCGGGTGCGTCGCGTCCGCGTGCAGCAGCCCGGGCTTCCGGTCGACGAGCGCGTGCCAGTTCGCCACCGCCACGTTCGGACGGCCCGCGGCGATGCTGTCGAGAGTCGCGTTCGCGTCGGGCACCCAGTAGCTGATCCCCACACTGTTGACCACCACGACGCGGCGGTCGGGGCCGATCAGGTCGAGCACGCGCCGTGCGGCGTCGGCCGAGCCGTCGAGCTGGAAACCGGAGTTGGTGCCGAAGTTGAGGAGCACCGTGTCACGCAAACGTCCCTCACGATCGGCCGTGCGCACCATGCGCTCGGCGTCGAGCCAGTCCATGTTGGGCACGGCCTCGACGTCGGCGCGCGGGTAGCGCGCCAGGATCGCGGGCGTGGCGGCCGCCAGCACGGAGTCGCCGAAGCCGGACACCTGCGCGCCCTGCCCAGCCCCGAACGGCCGGGCCGGCCGGTCCGTGCCCGACGCCGGGGAGGGTTCGGCGGGGCTCACCGATGCCTCCGGCCCACCCGAGGGCAGGTGCGCCGCCTGCGCCGCGAGGCCCGCCTGGACTGCGAGCTCCGTCGCCGTCTGCTCGGGTGCGGACACCACCGCCGCGCCGGTACCGATCACGGTGAGCACCGCCACGACCGCCGCACCCCGCGGCACGACGGCGGCCGACCGCACCGCACGGACCGCCGCCCGCATCGCGCCGCGAAAGCCGAGCCGGCGCACGGGCAGCTCGACCCACCGGTACGACGCCGCGGCGGCGGCGACCGTGAGCACCACGGAGACCCCCGTGCCGACCGCCCACCAGACGGTGCCGGGCTGGGCGCCCACCGCCGCGGTGACGATGCAGGAGACAGGCCAGTGCCACAGGTAGATCCCGTACGACCGCTCCCCCACCCAGCGCAGCCCACGGGTCTCCAGCGCGGCCACGAACCAGGTGGGTTCCGTGCGCGCGGCCTGGCACGCCAGCACGAGCACGAGTGCCAGCAGGGACGCCGCGAGGAGCCCGAGCGGGTGGGTGAGCGGCGACTCGCTGCGCAGCAGCAGGAACATCGTGACCAGCCCGGCCAGCGCAAGCGGCGGCAGCACGCGGGCCCGCGCGCCCCGCAGGGCGGGCGACGCCTTGACCCAGCGCAGCGTCAGCGCCGCCCCCAGCAGTAGGCCGAACGCGTGGGTGTCGGTGCCGTAGTAGACGCGCGTGGGATCGGCGCCCGACCCGTGCACCGGGGCCACCAGGAACGTCATGGCCAGCACCGACAGCAGCGCCGCCGCCAGTACGGTGCGTACACGCCAGGCCGCCGACCGGACGGCGACGAGCACGACGACCAGGAGCACCGGCCAGGCCAGGTAGAACTGCTCCTCGATGGCGAGCGACCACAGGATGCGCAGCAGCTCCGGCTGGGCCTCGTCGAAGTAGTCGGTGCCTGCGGCGATCTCCACCCAGTTGGTGCTGAACGTTAGGGCGCCGAGCAGCTGGCGGCCGATGCCGACGGTGAGGTCGGGCTCGACCAGCCGGGCGACCGGGATGCACGTGACCAGCACGAGCACCAGGGCAGGCAGGAGCCGGCGAGCACGCCGCACCCAGAACCGGGGCAGCTGGATCCAGCTCGTGCTCGCGATCTCCCGCAGCAGGAGAGTGGTGATGAGAAAGCCGCTGACCACGAAGAACACGTCGACGCCCAGAAAGCCGCCCGGCACCCAGGCGGGCGCGAGGTGGAACGCCACCACGGCGACCACGGCGATGGCGCGCAGACCGTCGAGTCCGGGGATGCGGGGGCCGTGCGTGGCCGCCGGGCGCGGTGCCGGCTCCCGGGCCGGTGCGGCGGCTGTTCGGGCGACCGGAGCGGGCCGGGCGCCGTCGATCAGGACCATGCAGCGGACGGTACCGAACCTGACCGTCGGGAAGAAGCCCGGAATGTGAACCCTGTCCCCCGTCCGGCCGTCACCGGTCTCGCGGGCCGACCCCTTCCAGAGCCAAGGTGACCAGCCGTTCCGCCTCATCCGCGCCCGCGCCCTGCGCGGCGAGCGAGATGCCGTTGACCAGCAACATCAGGTCGGCCATCGCGACGTCCGACCTGACCGAGCCCTCGTCCACCGCCCGGCGGCGCAGCGGGTCGCCCGCCGCGACCAGCATGCCGCTGCACGACTCGCTCTCCTCCGGCGGAGCGTTGAGGATCGACGCCGCCAGGCCCCTCGTGGTCGTCGAGTACACCGCCACCTCCCGGAGCCAGGTGCTCAGCGCCTCATGGGCGTCCGGTGCCGTCCGCAGCTCTTCGGCGCGCGCCAGCAGGCCGTCGATGCGGTCCCGGAACACAGCCTCCAGCAAGGACCAGCGCGTGGGGAAGTGCCGGTGCAGCGTCGCCGAGCCGACGCCCGCCGAACGGGCGATCGCCTCGAGCGACGCGTCGGCGCCGTCTCGCGCGATCGCCTCGGACGCCGCGCTCACGATGCGCGAGTAGTTGCGTTGTGCGTCAGCCCTCATGTTCCCGCCGTTGCCAAAGTGGGGTGGTCCCCCATATGTTAGCCGGACACAACAAACGGGGTGACACCCCATTTTACTCGGGAGGCATCATGAAGGTTCTGGTCGTCGGAGCGACGGGCAACCAGGGCGGGGCCACGGCCCGGGCCCTGCTCGACCGCGGGGCCGAGGTCCGGGCACTGGTCCGCGATCCGCGGTCGGCGAAGGCGCGAACCCTCCAGGAGCGGGGAGCAGAGCTCGTCACGGGCGACCTGGACGATCCCGCGTCGCTGGTCGCCGCGGCGGAGGGGGTGGACGGCCTGTTCTCCATCCCGTTCCCCGACGTCTCGGACCTGGCGGGCGACGCGGAGGTGGTCCGGGGCCGCAACGTGGTCGAGGCCGCCCGGAAGGCGGGGGTGACGCACGTGGTGCACAGCAGCGTCTCCGGTGCGGGCGAGTTCCACCGCACCCAGCCCGGCTGGGCCGAGGGTCGCTGGGACAAGCACTACTGGGAGAGCAAGGACGCCGTCGACGAGGCGGTCCGCACCGCCGGGTTCGAGCACTGGACGGTGCTCAAGCCGGCGACGTTCATGGAGAACCTGACCGGCTGGTCCTACCTCTTCGGCGACTGGTCCAGCGGCACGATCATCACCGGGTTCGCCGCGGACACCCAGATCCCCTGGATCGCCGTGGACGACATCGGCGAGACCGCGGCCATCGCGCTCACGGAGCCCGGCAGGTTCGACGGGATGGACGTCGAGCTCGCGGGCGAGATGCTGACGATGACGGAGACCGCCCGGATCCTCAGCGAGGTCACCGGCCGCGAGATCAGCGCGCCCGTGCTCACGCCGCAGCAGGCCGTCGAGCGCGGCCTGCTGCCCGCCATGGTCAACGAGGTCGAGCGGATCAACGAGAACGGCAATCCTGCACGGCCCGAGCACGCTCGAGCCCTCGGCCTGCCCACCACTGACTTCCGCACCTGGGCGCGGCGCACCCTGGTCTGACGCCACCGCCCAGGCGGCACGGCCGAGCCGGCTCTGACGGGGCGCGCACCGTCAGAGCTTGGTGACCGCCGTGTACTTGAGCGCGATGCGCTTGGTGCCGTTGCTGCCGAAGTCGATCTTGACCACGGCGTTCGCCTCGACGTCCACCACCGTGCCCAGCCCGTAGGAGTCGTGCGTGACGCGGTCGCCGATCTCCAGGCTGGGGATGTTCTTCTGCACGTTGATGCCGCCGAACCCGCCCTTCGGCTCGGCCTTGCGCTGTGGCGCGAACGGCTTGCTTTGCCCGCCGCCCGACGACGTCCCGGTACCACCGCTGCGCGATGGACCGGACCGGCCGCTGGACCAGGTGCTGCCCGTGCCCGAACCACGGCCGCCGGAACCGTACCCGCCCGATCCGTAACCACCGCTCCAGCCACCACGACCCGCGCGGATGGCCGCCGTGGACGACTCGCGGCGGCGCCAGTCCCACAGCTCCTCCGGGATCTCCTGGAGGAACCGGCTCTCCGGGAACTCGTTGGACATGCCGAACGCGGCCCGTACCGACGACCGCGTGATGTAGAGCCGCTCGCGCGCCCGGGTGATGCCCACATAGGCGAGGCGCCGCTCCTCGGCCAGCTCGTCGTCGTCGTGCAGCGAGCGCATGTGGGGGAACGTGCCGTCCTCCATGCCCGTGAGGAACACGACCGGGAACTCCAGGCCCTTGGCGGTGTGCAGGGTCATGAGCGTGACGACGCCCTGGTCCTCCTTGGGGGCCTCCTCCGCGGCGCCGTCGGCCACGTCCTCGTCGGGGATCTGGTCGCTGTCGGCGACGAGCGAGACCCGTTCGAGGAAGTCAGCCAGGGAGCCCTCGGGGGCGGTCTCGCCGAAGTCGACGGCCACGGCGTGCAGCTCGGCCAGGTTCTCGACGCGGCCCTCGTCCTGCGGGTCGTCGCTCGCGCGCAGCTCCGCCAGGTACCCGGTGCGGTCGAGCACCGCGCCGAGCACCTCGGCGGGCGGGGCGCCCTGGTCCACCAGGGCGCGCAGCTCACGCATCATGTCGCGGAAGACGAGCAGCGGCTTGAGCGATCGGGTGGTCATCCCCGGGATCTCGTCGGCGCGCTCCAGCGCGGCACCGAACGAGGTGCGCTCCCGCTCCGCGAACGAGGCCACGAGCGACTCCGCCCGGTCACCGAGCCCGCGCTTGGGCACGTTGAGGATGCGGCGCAGGTTCACGTCGTCGTCCTCGTTGGCGAGCGCACGCAGGTAGGCGACGGCGTCCTTGACCTCACGGCGCTCGTAGAACCGCGTGCCGCCCACCACCTTGTACGGCAGGCCGACGCGGACCAGCACCTCCTCGAGCGCACGCGACTGCGCGTTGGTGCGGTAGAAGATCGCTACATCACCCGGGCGTACGCCCTCGGCGTCGCCCAGCCTGTCGATCTCGTCGGCGACGAACCGCGCCTCCTGGTGCTCGTCGTCCGCCACGTACCCGACGATCTTGGCCCCTGCACCCGAGTCGGTCCACAGCCGCTTGGGCGTGCGGCCGGCGTTGCGGGAGATCACCGCGTTGGCTGCGCTCAGGATGTTCTGCGTGGAGCGGTAGTTCTGCTCCAGCAGGATGGTCGTCGCGTCCGGGTAGTCCTTCTCGAACTCCAGGATGTTGCGGATCGTGGCGCCACGGAACGCGTAGATGGACTGGTCGGAGTCACCCACGACGGTGAGCTCGGCAGGGTCCAGCCCTCCGGTGGTCGAGCTCGGTGAGACGTCCTCGGAGCCGACGCCCGCCAGCTCCCGCACGAGCGTGTACTGCGCGTGGTTGGTGTCCTGGTACTCGTCGACCATGATGTGCCGGAACCGGCGGCGGTAGTGCTCGGCGACGTTCGGGAACGCCTGCAGCAGGTTCACCGTGGTCATGATGATGTCGTCGAAGTCCAGGGCGTTGGCCTGCGCGAGCCGCGCCTGGTAGCGCGTGTAGACGTCGGCCAGCACCTGGTCGAACTTGGGTACGGCGCTGTTGCGCTCGTCGGCCGACTGCCCGCCCCACGGCCGGCGGATGCCGCCGGCCGCCGCCGACGCGGCACCCTCCTGCGCCTCCTGCTCCGCGTACGCGACGGCCTGCCGGGCGTAGGTCTCGGGGTCGATCAGCTCGTTCTTGAGGTCGCTGATCTTGTTCGACAGCCCGCGCGCCGGGTACTTCTTGGGGTCGAGGTTGAGCTCGCGCGTGACCAGCGTGATGAGGCGCTGGCTGTCGGCGGCGTCGTAGATGCTGAAGCTGGAGCGCAGCCCGAGCGTCGTGGCCTCGCGGCGCAGGATACGCACGCAGGCCGAGTGGAACGTGGACACCCACATACGGCCCGCGGCCGGGCCCACCAGGCCCTCGACACGCTCGCGCATCTCGGCGGCGGCCTTGTTGGTGAACGTGATGGCGAGGATCTCGCCGGCCCGCGCGCGGCCCGTGGCCAGCAGGTAGGCGATGCGGTGCGTCAGCACACGCGTCTTGCCCGAGCCCGCGCCGGCGACGATGAGCAGCTGGCCGCCCTCGTGCACGACCGCGGCGCGCTGCTGGGGGTTGAGTCCGTCCAGCAGCTCGTCCGGGTCGAGGTGCGAGTAGGCACCCAGGGCGCGGGGCGCCTCGGACTCGTGCGGCAGGCCGGCCAGCCACTCCGGCTCGGCGGGCAGCGCCGACTCGCCCGGGTCGCTGTCGGCCACGCCGTCGTCGTCCCACTGCGGCGCCGTGCTCGGCAGGCGCGACGTCGTGCCGGGCGACGCGGGGTCGAGGCCGGGCAGGGAGAGGCTGTCGAAGAGGGAAGTCATCGTCCCTAAGCCTAGGCGCGCTGACTGACACTGCCGACGGGCCGCGAGGACAGGACGCCGTCAGACCTTCTCCCAGACCGACACCTGCTTGGTGCTCTCGTGCTCGAACGGGGACCGGTCCCAGTCCGCCCAGCGATGCTTGAGCCGCATCCCGGCGATGCGCGCCATGAGGTCCATCTCCGCGGGCCAGGCGTACCGGAACGGGATGGAGCGGAACCGGCCGCCGTCGGGCGTCACCGTCACGTGGGTGGACGAGAAGAGCTGGGTCGCGACGTCGTACCGGTCGAAGCCGACGGAACCGCCGCCCCCGCGGGGCGCGACCTCGAACGGCACCGTGTCCTGGCCGGGCGGCATGCGCCGCAGGTCGGGGATGCCCACCTCGACGAGGAACACGCCGCCCGGCCGCAGGTGCGCGGCCGCGTTGCGGAAGACGTCGACCTGCTCGCCACCCGGCTTGTCACCGATCCGAGCGGCCATGGCCCGGCTCAGCTCGATGCCGCTCACACGCACTCCGCGCCCGGCCAGCGGCGCGGCGATCCGGCCGGTCCCGACCGCGAGCTCCAGCACGGGACCGCCGTCAGCCAGCTCGGCCAGCAGGTCGACGGCGGGGTCGACCACGTCGGGTGCGTTCGCACCCCCTGGGCCGTCGTAGCCGGCGGCCACGCTCTCGGGGAACCAGCCGTCGCTCGGGTCGTCGTTCGCCTCGCGGGTCACGCCGTCGACGCTATGCCCGACGGCGGCGCGGCCCCACTCTTTTTCGAGCCGCGCGGCCGGGCCGCTTCCACCCGCTGCCTACTGGTGCCGGCGCGCGGGCTCGAGACGCCCCTCCAGCAGGTCCAGGCTGCGCCGCAGCGCCGTGCTGGAGGTGTGGACGGTGTAGGGGAAGTAGACGACCTCGACACCGACGTCACCGAAGCGGCGCTCCAGGTCGCGCCCCTTGTCGGTGCCCTTCCAGTCGTCACCCTTGAAGAACACGTCGAACGGCCGGCGACGCCAGGTCTCGATCTTGTCGGGCTGCGTCTCGACGAACACCTCGTCGACGAACTCGATGTGACGCACGATCTCGGCGCGCTCGATGACGGGCACCACGGGGCGGCGGCCCTTCGCGAGCTCCAGCATGTCGTCGTCGACGACCCCCGCGATCAGGTAGTCGCAGTGCGACTTCGCGTGCCGGAGCACGTTCAGGTGCCCGACATGGAACAGGTCCCAGGCACCCGGGGCGTAACCGACCACTGTCATGGTCACGAGGCTAGGAGGCCGACGGGCCGGTGCGCTGCCCGGAGAGCGGGTGAAGGTGCACTTCACCCGGGTGAGCTCAGTCCGGTCACGCCGCCACGAACGGGTGACCTTCGGGTGAAAGTACGTTGATCGGCTACTACCTGGACTAACTGCCACGGCATGCTGAGCACAACATGGCCACTTCCATTCTTGCGGTGTGCACGGGGAACATCTGTCGGTCCCCCGTCCTCGCGCGCCTTCTCGTAGCCCGTACGGACGGCACCGTGCAGGTCAGCAGTGCGGGCGTACGGGCCCGCACCGACGAGCCCGTCGAGCCCCGCATGGCGAACCTTCTGCAGTCACGCGGGCTCGACGCCGGGCAGTTCGCCGCGCGCCAGCTCACGCCCGAGATGATCCGGAGCTCGACGGTCATCATCACGATGTCGCGGGCCCAGCGCTCCGCGGTGGTCCGGGCCGTCCCCGAGGCGGTCCGACGCACGTTCACCCTCCTCGAGCTGGCGCACGTGCTCAGCACGTCGCCCGGGCCGCGGTCGGCGAACGACGACGCGACCCGGTGGGCCCGGGTACCCGAGCTCGTGAGCCTGGAACGCCTCAACCACTCGGCGGGCAACCGCGACCTCGACATCGAGGACCCGTACGGCCGCAACGACAAGACCTTTCGCCGCGTGTTCGAGCGGATCTGGTCGGCGACCGACACGGTCTGCGGCGTGCTCGGCACCGGCCGGCAGCCGTGGCTCCTCAGCGCGCCGAAGCCGCGTTCGGGTGCGCAACCGCTCGCCCAGCCGCGCCACTCGTCGCAGCTCGGCCGGCTCTGAGCCGCGACGCACCACAGAAACAGCGAACCGCACGGACACCGGACAGCTGGACGGCAGGCCGTACAGCAACAGGAGGGCAGGACGTGGAACTCGTCGAATACGCGAACGTGCTGCGGCGACGCTGGGCGGTGATCGTCTGCACGGCGCTGGTCGGGGCACTCGCCGCCTTCGGCTGGGCCTGGTCGACGCCGCCGTCCTACACCGCGACCGCCAAGGTCTACGTCTCGCTGAACACGGGTGACTCGACCAGCGACCTGCTGCAGGGCTCCACCTATGTCAAGAACCTGATCGAGTCGTACGCCGCGCTCACCGACATGCCGGTGGTGCTCGACCCCGTCGCGGCGGACCTCGGGCCGGAGTGGACCGGCCGCGAGCTTGCCGCCGCCGTGTCCGCCGACTCCCCGCTGAACACCTCGATCATCGAGATCAAGGTCGACGACGGCGTCCCGGAACGCGCCGCGCGCATCGCCAACGCCGTCGCGCAGCAGCTCTCGACCACCGTGGTCGACCTCTCCCCCGCCACCCCGACGGGCGAGCAGGCCATCGCGGTGACCGTCGTGTCGTCGGCCGAGGTGCCGCAGTACCCGTCGGCGCCCCGGACGCGCCTGCTCACGGCGGCGGGCGGTGCGGCCGGCCTCGCCCTCAGCGTCGTGCTGGTGCTGCTCTGGGCGGTGCTGGACACCCGGATCCGCTCGGCACAGGAGCTGGAGATGGTGTCGGAGGGCACGGCCCTGCTCGGCTCGATCCCGGTGGTCAAGCGCAAGGCCGCCCGCGTCCCCGCCACCCACGACCCGCTGAGCACCCGCGCGGAGGCGTACCGGCGGGTGCAGACCAACCTGTCGTTCGTCGACGTGACCACGCCCGCGCGGGTGCTGGTGGTGACCTCCAGCATCCCCGCCGAGGGCAAGTCGACCACCGCGATCAACCTTGCCTCGACCTTCGCCGAGAGCGGTAGCCGCGTGCTGCTGATCGACAGCGACATGCGGCGTCCCTCCATCGCGGCCGCGCTGGGCCTGGAGGAGGCCGCGGGCCTCACGACCGCCCTGGTCGGCCGGTCCACGATGGCCGACCTGGTCCAGCGCTACGGCCCCGGCGGTCTCGACGTGCTCCCCCTCGGGCCCATGCCGCCGAACCCGCACCAGCTCATCGCCTCGGACGCCACGCGGGCTCTCATCGCCGCGGCACGTGCCGCGTACGACGTCGTGATCATCGACGCGCCGCCGCTCCTGCCCGTCTCGGACGCGGCGGTGCTGTCCACCATGGCCGACGGCGTGGTCGTCGTGGCCGGTGCACGGCGGGTACGCCGCCAGCAGCTCACCCAGGCGCTCCGTGCGCTCGCCGGGGTCGAGGCCCGCGTGCTGGGCTTCATCATGACGTTCGCGCCGCGGTCCGGCCCGGGTGGCACCTACTACGGCTACAGCCCGCACCGCCGCCGCTGGCCGCGCCTGCTGCCGAGCGCGCGCCGCCACGAGCCGCTCGACCTGCCCTCGACCACGGGCACGATCAGCATCGTGCCCGCGCCGGGCAAGGAGGCCGTGCCCGGCCGGTACCCGGGGGCCGGTGTCGTCCCGGGGCCCGGTGGTATCCCGGGTCCGGCGAGCATGCCGCGTCCCGCGAGCGTCCCGCCCGCCGGCGTCGTCCCGCGTCCCGGTGGTATTCCCGGGCCCGGCAACGCCTCCACGCCGAGTGCCGTGCCCGGTCCGGGCAGCGCCGGGGCCAACGGGGCTCCCGGCCCCGGCGGCCGGCTGAACCCGGGCCCGGTACCCCGCGTCGTACCTCCTGTCGTCGCCGAGCTCGGGACGGCGGACGAGCGTGCCGGGTGACGCACGGACGCGCGACGTGCGCGTCTACAAGACCCTGCGGACGGCTCACCTCGAGCGTGCTCTGGCACTCACCCCGGCGGACATCCTGTACCAGGAGAGCCGCTACGACTTCGACGAGGAGCTCGTGGCCGAGGTGCGCCCGCAGCAGGCGGGCGACCTGCGCTCCGCGTGGCTCGTGGCCCGCAACGGGTACGAGGTCGTCGAGATCAACGAGCCCGCCGCCATCGACTGCGTGCGCCGGTCGGCCTTCGTGCTCGCGGCACTCCTGGTGAGCGACGTGCTGCGGCGGCGTCGCACGCGGGTCGTCACCTACGCGATCGGCAACATCGACCCGCGCACGCTCCCCCGGCCCAGCCGGTGGTGGCCCCGGCTGGGCCGGCACCTGGACCTGGCCCTGGCCCGCTGGGTGTGGCTCCGGCTCGACCGCGTCGTGTTCGGCACCGAGACGGCCCGGCAGCTCTACGGCACGGTGTTCGGCATCGCCGGCCGCCGCGGGCTGCGCTGGACCACCATCGAGGCGTTGCCCGCCGTGTGCGACTGCGTGCTCGACGGCGGCAAGACGCCGGGGCGGCTGCTGTTCCTCGGTGACCTCTCGCCCCGCAAGGGGTTCGACGCGGTGCTGGCTGCCTGGTCCACCGTGCGGCGCCAGATCCCCGACGCCGTGCTCACCGTCGTAGGACGTGGCGCGCTGCTCGACGACGCCTACGCCGCCGCGCGGGCGGACAGCCGGATCCGGGTGATCGCCGATCCGCCGCGCGACGTCGTGCACGCCGAGCTGCGCCGCGCGTCCGTGGTGCTGCTGCCGTCCCGTCGGCAGGGTGCCTGGCGCGAGCAGGTGGGGCTGCCCATCGTCGAGGGCCTGGCGCATGGCTGCACCGTGGTGACCACGGACGAGACCGGCATCGCCGACTGGCTGCGGCGCAACGGGCACGGCGTCATCCCCGCGGCGTCCGTGGCCGAGCTGCTCCCGGGCGTCATCGTCGAGGCGGCGGGCAGGCCGCTCGACCCGAGCACCGTCGCCGCCTCGCTGCCCCACCAGGACTCCCGCCTGGAGGCCGACGGGTGGCTGTTCGCGCGGGAGGTCATCACGGCGGGCACCTGAGCAGCACACCTCGGTGATCCGCTCGACGCCGCCCCCGTCGCCCCGCAGCTGCTGCTCCTCGGGCTGCTGTTCAGCCTGCTGGCGCTCTGCCAGGACTCGATGGTCACCCTGCTCGCGGCGCAGGCCCGCGCGTGGTTCGCCCGCGAGCCGAGGCGGCTCGACCACCTGAGCGTCACCGGCGGCGTGGCCATGATGGGCCTGGGGACGACACTCGCGCTGCAGGGCGGGGTGAAGGTGTAGTCGGTGTCGAGGTGCCCGGCCCGGCGGACGGATCGAGCTCGTTCGTACGGCCGTCGCCCTGAGGTCGTGCCGCCATGGTCGGAGCCATCAGCGCCACACCCAGCACGAGGGTCGTCAAGGACGTCTCCGCGGGCGAGAACATCAGGTCCCACATCGCCTTGACCGCCAGGAACAGCACGAGCGCGGACGCGGAGCGCATCGTCGTCAGCACCGACACCCGACTCACGAAGAACACCGCGAGCAGGATCGCGAGGATCAGACCGGGAATTCCGTACCAGGCCCAGAAGTCGCCGATCACCGAGTGCAGCTCGAACCCGCTGCCGAACAGATAGTTCTCGACGTACCCGTTGTTCGGCTCGTAGCCGAGCGCGGCCATACCGGTCTTCGCCACCAGGACGTCCGCCATGGACGGGAGGCTGCCGCCGCCGAACCCTCCTGGCGACTCGGCCATCAACGCCGTGGTCGCGCCGATCTCCGGACGCCCACCCGTGATGAGGGTCCCTGACAGCGAGAGCTGGAGCTCGGTACGGTCCTGCGCGCTCTCGCCCAGCGCGCCCTCCAGGATCGCGGCCTGGACCGAGAGGTACGTCCCCGCCGCAAGCATGCCGAACAGGATCACCGTACGCAGGGCCGCCAGCCTGGACGACGCCGGCCTGCCCCACGACTGCCACAGGACGAGCAACGCGACCATGAGCAGGATCGCGCTCGCGGACCGCCCGCCGTTGACCGCCGAGATGCCCGCGAGCGCGAGCACGGCAACGACGTCGACCCACCTCTTGCCCCACCAGGCCGCAAGGGCGAGGACGATGACGGTGACCGGGAGCGAGAACCCGAAGCGCCAGGGGTTCTCGGCGAACATGCCACCACCAGGGTTGATCCCGAGCAGCATCCCGAACCCGAACATGGCGCCCACCACGGTCACCGAGGTACGGCTACGCGCCCAGATGGTCGCACCGATCCCGCATGCCAGCCCCAGCACGAGGAAGAGCGACTCGAAGAGCCCGACGGTGGTCACTGCCCGCGCATCGCTGTGCCACACCGTGAGCCAGACGTTCCACGCCGCCGAGATCGCAGCCAGCACGGTGACCCAGACGATCCACCGGGAACTACGCACCCAGGGTGCCCACAGCGGTAGCAGGACCAGGGCGAGCGCCAGTCCCGCGGTCAGGCCGAAGTACAGGTCGAAGCGCATCCCGGTGAGGACCACGCAGAGCACCGCCAGGCCGGTCGTGGCAACGCCCCAGCCCTGCTGTCCCTCGTGGGACGGCAGGGCTGGGGCGAGCACGGCGCGGGTCGGCGTCACGGGGTGGGCGGCCCCGCCCACAGGTCGTCCAGCCGGACGACGTTTCCGCCGGTCGTCACGTTGCCCGACAGGCTGAGCGCGTAGCCCACGCCGCCCGCGTCCTGCAGCTCGGGCGTCGAGTCGGTGGCCGTCAGCCGCCAGGCGGCCGGCTCGGTAGTGCCGACCTTCCACACCTTGCCGCGCACGGTGGTCGGTGACGAGCCCGTCACCTGCAGCCGTACTGCGAGGCGCTCACCCCCCACGACGCTCAGGTCGGCGATGTTCGCCGCGGTGAGGGTGGTCTCCGAGGACTGGAGCGCGACGAGCTGGAGCTGGACCGCCCCGGTCGACTTGACCCAGACCTTTGCGCGGTACTCGCTGGAGAACCCGCCGGTGCGGCCCGTCAGCGAGACAAAGGTGCCGCTGCCGTCGGAGATCTCGTCGAGCGAGAGCACTCCGCTGACCTCGACGTCGGTGGCCGAGACGTTCTGCAGCTGCGCCTTCCGGTTGGCACCGGGAGTCGCGAGGTCCATGAGGCCCTCGCCGCCCGTCACGGAGTAGCCGGAGGCTGCTCCGTGCAGGGTCCACGCTCCGCCCCGCGCCGCCGTCCCCCAGCCCGTGGCCACCGAACGACCGAAGTCGTCGACCGCGAACTCGGTGGGTGCCGTGGCCTCGACCTCGACCGTGTCCTGCGCCGTGACGCCCTCACCGTCCGTGACGGTGAGCGTCACGGTGTAGGTGCCGGCCTCCGCGTAGGTGTGCGAGGCCTGTGACCCCGTCGCCGTCTCGCCGTCACCGAAGTTCCAGGCGTACGACGCGATCGGACCGTCCGGGTCGGACGAGCTGCGCCCGTCGACCTGCACGTCCAGCCCGTCGACGGTCGCGGTGGCCTCAGCGACCGGCGGCCGGTTCGGGCGCCCGTTCAGGGCCACCGTGCGGTGGTCGAGGACCTTCGCGGCGGACAGCACGGTCGGGTAGACCGCGACGTCGTCGATGCTGCCGGTCCACCGGTCACCCAGCCCGAGCAGCGGGCGGTTGGGCCAGTTGACCAGTGTGTCGGCGCCGATCCGCCAGTAGCCGGTGATGGCCTGGCCGCGGGTCGTGGCGGCACGCTGGTCCACCAGGGCACCGTCGACGTACAGCTTCATGCCGTCGGCTCCGAGCGTGCCCACCACGTGGTGCCACGCGTTGTTGTCGACCCGGCCCGGCGACCGGAGCGCGCGGCGCGAGCCGTCGTTGACACCGAAGCTGATCCGGCCGCCCGAGTCCACGTAGAGCAGACGGTCGGTCTGGCTGGACGTGCCCGTCGAGCTGTTGTTGTTGCCGAACCCGACGATGCGGCCGGTGCCGGTGCCCTTGATCCATGCCTCGACGGAGAACGTGTCCGGACCCGTGATCCGCTGCGGGGACACGAGACGGCTGCCCGAGGAGTTCTGGAACGTCGCAGCCCCGTTCGAGTCGCCGGCGACGGCGCCGGCGGAGCCGAGCCGGACCGCCGACGGCACCGCGAGGTCCGCCCCGCCGGCCCAGTCGAACGACGTGCCGGAGCCCTGCGGCTCACCGAGGCGCCAGTAGTTGGCCGCGCCGTCGTCGAGCACGGTGTTGGCGTACGGGCTGGCGGGTGCGCTCGAGACCGTGACGTCGACCCACTCGGACTTCTTGACGTTGCCCGCCGGGTCGGTGACCGTGAGCCGGTAGCGGTGGTCCGACCCCGCCGCCAGGCCCGTGTCCTGTGCGTTACGGGTGGCCGGCGCCCAGAACTTGGCGGCGATCGTCTCCTCGTAGACCGGCGCCTGCGCCTCCGAGTCGCGGTACACCCGGTAGGTCAGCGCCTCGTCGTCGCGGTCCCACGTGGTCGACAGGGTGATCCGGACCGTCCCGGCCGAGACCGACCACACGGACGGGTTGAGCGTCGCACCGGAGTCGACGGGGCCCTGCTTGTTCGGCGCGGCGGAGCGCTTGGCGTAGCGGACCAGGCCCTGCTGGACCGTGCCGTTCACCTTGGGGAACTCACCGCCGTACAGCACGTAGTCGTCGTTGCCGGTGACCGTCCAGACGGCCTGGTTCTTTCCGGAGTACGTCCCGATGTCGGTCTGGGGGTACCAGGTCATGAGCTCGGGACGCGGCGTGTTGGGGTGGTCCGGGTAGCCGTAGATGTCCCTGGTGTTGGTGCCTCGCACCTCGTTGATCCACGCGGTCGAATGGTAGAAGGACCACGGTTCCGTCTGGGGGAACCCCCCGCTGTTGCCGCAGTAGTGCTTGTGGCTGGCGGTGTAGACGATGTCACCGATGGGCGCCACGTCGTACGTGTCGCCGTGGCAGTCCTCCATCCAGATCAGCGCGCCGTCGTTCCAGCCCACCTTGAAGGTGCCCTCGGTGGTGCCGCCCTTGCCGAAGTGCCAGCCCACGCCGTACCAGCCCTCGGTCCCGTCGGTGGCGAGGCGCATGATGCTGGAGTTGTCACCGGCGTTGCGGACCCGCGAGTTGACGGGCAAGGGCTTGGTCGTGCCAGTGGCGGCGTCGAGCCACGCCAGGCCGTACCCGTTGGCGGTGTTGGAGTTCACCGAGGTGAACGTGCCGGAGATCATGACCGACTGCTCGTCGGGCGCCACGACGATCGACTGCACCTGCCGGTCGTCGACGACCGGCCTGAACCCGGCCAGCGCCACACCGTTCGACGCGTTCATAGCCGCCACCCGGTAGCGTGTGTTGCCGTTCACGGCGGAGAAGTACCCGCCGGCGTACACGGTCGTGTCGGTGGCGGCGACGGCCTTCGTGTTGCCGTTCATGTTCGGCGCGAAGGACGTGTTAAGGGTGCCCGTGGGCAGGTTGAACGCAGCGATGCGGTTGCGGGTGGCGCCGTCGACCGAGGTGAAGCCGCCCACGATGTAGAGCCGCGTCTGGTCCGGCGAGACCGCCATGTCGGTGACGTTGCCGTTCAGTGTGTGGTTGAACGACGTGATCAGCGCGCCGGTCGTCAGATTGTAGGCGAGCAGGTGGGTACGGGGCACGAGGTTCGTTCCGGGCGCAGCGCCGGCCGGACGGGCGTTCTGGAACTCGCCGCCCACGTACACGGTGTTGCCGACGATGACCTGCTTCCACACGATGCCGTCGATCTGGACGGTCGGGAGTGCGTCGGCGGACACGGAGACCGGGTCGGTCGCTTCGGCGGCCTGTGCCACCGGGGCGGCGGACGCCGTCGGCACGGTCACGAGCGATGTGACCGCGAGCGTGATGCTCGCGAGGACGGCTGCGGCGCGCCGTCCGGGCAGTATGCGATGGGACACGAGGACCTCACTGGGGAGACATGGGCCCGCCGGACCGTTGAGCGCCGGACGATGTGGACCTGTGGGAATGACTGCTCATCACGCTAATAGCGGACAGTACGGTCGGCGCGACCGAACCAGGGTGAAGGGCGGGTGATCTCCGGCGCCTCAGGCACCCGCGAAGATCACTACCGGCTTGCCGATCCCGGGATCGACCTCGAGCTCCACCTCGTCCTGGAACTCGGTAGGCACGTTGAAGACGAACACCCCGCGGGCGGCGTCGTCCACCCCCGTCTCGGCCTCGAACGCCTTGCCACCCGGCTTGAGCAGGGGCGCCGCCGGCGTGCGGTCGGGGCCGTAGTAGGCGTTCACCACCACGGTCCGCAGGTCCAGCTTCTTGCCGGTGTCGTTGGCGAGCTCGACCGTGAACCGCAGGGCCGGGCCACCCACCTCGCCCGGCAGGTTCGCCTCGCCCTTCACCTTCTCGACGGACGGCACCTTGAGCGTGACGCCCGGCTGCGGGGTCGCCGCGGCGTCGAACGGCCGCGGCGCGAGCGTCTCCCGGTCGTCCGGGTTCGCCTTCTCGTCGTCCGCGTCGTCGTCCGCGTCGGGTTCCTGGCCGACCGGCGCGTCGTCGGACGACCTGGCGTCCGCGTCCGCACCGGACTCGCTCGCCTCGGAGTCGGCGTCGGAACCCGCTGCCGCCGACGCCGTCGTGCCCGCCGACGGCGTGGCGTCTGTCGCAGGATCGGCGCCGGAGCGCAGCGTCGCCACCGCCACGACGGCGGCGACCACCAGGACGAGCACCGCGAGGGCGACGAGGACCCGGCGCCGGGTGACGAGTGTGGAAGCAGGCATGATCCTGGAGCGTAATCGTGCGGAGCCGCGCGATCCCTGTGTTCCGACGGAGTTCACCCGCTAGCGGGCGTAGGGCAGCAGCACCCTGCCGAAGGCCGCGAGCAGCTCGCCGCGGGAACGCGCCAGCGCACGCCGGCCGTGCGCGTCCCGCGCGATGTCACCCCGTACGGACGCCACGGCGACGCCGAGCGCACCGAGCGCACCGCGCACCAGGCCGGTGGCCAGGATCCGCGCCCGCACCACCGCCCGTCGGCTCCCGCCCGGCGCGAGCAGGAGCGCCACCCGCGCCGACGCGTTCGCGAGCCCCGCGGTGCGCGTCACCAGGTAGGTGAGCGTGAGCCGATCGGCAGGCACGACGTCGGACACGACCGCCTCGGCGCACCACACGATGCGCCCTCCCGCTGCCACGAGCGCGCTCGTGAAGAGCGTGTCCTCACCGCCGGAGAGGCCGAGCGTCGGGTCGAACTCCAGGCCGGTCCGACGCACCACGCGCAGGTCGAGCAGCAGGTTGTTCGTGGCCGCGCTGCCGACGGCGGTCCCGGTGCGCAGTCCGCTGCGATGAGTGCGGTCGTAGAAGCCTCCCGCGAGCACCCAGGGGTCCGGCTCGACCGCGTACTGCGAGGTCACGGGGCCGGCGACACCCGCTGCGCCCGTCTCCCGGTATGTCGACCAGAGCGCGTGCAGCCAGCCCGGCTGCGGCACCTCGTCGTCGTCGACGAAGACGAGCAGGTCCTGGTCGGCCGAGGCACGCAGCGCACGGTTGCGGGCCGCCGAGATGCCCGGCTCCGCCTCGACGACGGTCCGCACCGGCCACCCCTCCGCGACCACCTCCGCGACCGCGGCGGCGCCCGTGCCTGCCGCGTCGTTGTCGACCACCAGCACGCTCACGGCCGGGCCACCGGCCCGGCGCGTCAGGTCGGCCGCCTGTTCCACGAGCACCGGTACGAGGGCCGCGATCCGCTCCGGGCGGCGGTAGGTGAGCACGGCGACGACCAAGCGTTCCACCGGGACTTCACCCACCACAATCACCCCTTCCCAGGCACCACGACGGTAGATCCGGCAGTTACCGTAGCGTGGCCCGCCCCCTGATCCCCGGAGAGTCGACAGTCATGCAGCAGGTTCACCCGCGCGTCCTGGTCAGCGCGTACGCCTGCGGCCCCGGCGACGAACCGGAGGCCGCGGCCGGCTGGGCCTTTGCCCGCGCGGCGGCCCGCACCCACCAGGTGCACGTGATCACCCGGCGCCGGTTTGCCCGGGCGGTCGACGCCGCGCTCGCCCGTGACCTGGACCTCGCGCGGAACCTCACCGTCGAGTACCTCGACCTGTCCGAGCGGGTCCTCGCTCGCAAGCGCCGCGGCAGCGACGTGTACTGGTACTACGTGCTCTGGCAGCGCGCCCTCGCGCGGCGTGCCGCCGAACTGCACCGGGCCGCACCGTTCGACGTGGGCCATCACGTGACCTTCGCCAACGACTGGCTGCCGTGCGGGCTGGCCCGCGTCCGCGGCCTGCCCGTCGTGTGGGGTCCGGTGGGCGGCGCGACCGCGGTGCCCGCGCACCTCGTCCGCTGGCTCGGCGTGCGCGGCACGGTCACGGAGCTGCTCCGCAGTCTGTTCACCGGGCCGCTGCGGGCTGGCTGGGGCGATGCCACAGCCCGCCGCGCGGCGGTCGTCGTAGCGCAGAACGAGACGGTCGGGCGGCGCTTCCGGCGTGCGCGGCACGTCGTCGTGGAGGCGAACGCCGCGCTCGACGACAATCTGCCAGAGCAGGCACGGCCACCCCGATCTGGTCCTGTGACGGGCCCCTTCCGGGCCGTGTTCGTGGGCCGGCTGCTGGCCTGGAAGGGCGGCCGGCTCGCCATCGAGACCCTCGCCCGCACCCCGGGCTGGGAGCTGCACGTCTACGGCGACGGCTACGACCGCGCGACGCTCGTACGGCTCGCCGAGCGGCGGGGCGTGACCGACCGCGTCGTCTTCCACGGGCACCGCCCGCGCGCCGAGGTGCTCGACGCGGTCGCCGTGTGCGACGCGATGCTCTTCCCCTCGATGCACGACCAGGCCGGCTGGGCCGCGGCCGAGGCGAGCGCGCTCGGCCGTCCCGTGATCTGCCTGCCGCTCGGGGGCGTGCCCCTCATGGCCGGGGTCAACGCCCGGCTCGCACCGCTCGACGGCGACGTCGTGGGCCACCTCGCGGCGCGCCTCGCCGAGGCAGCCACCAGCCCCGGCACGCCGTCCGACCGATGGTCCACCTCCCGGCTCCCGGACGTCGTGGAACGCCTCTACGGCGCCGCGCGGTCCGGCCGCCCCGCGACGGAGGCCAGCCCGGTATGACCGTTCCCGTCCGGGTGCTCACCTCGAACCGCGAACCGCGCAGCACCACCAACCCGTACATCACGATGCTCACGGCGGCGCTGCGCCGCACGCCCGACCTTGAGGTCCTCACCTTCTCGTACCAGGCGGCGCTGTTCAGGCGGTACTCCGTGCTCCACCTCCACTGGCCGGAGACGATCGTCGGCCTGGGCGGACGACGGCTCGCCGGACGCCTGGCCCGCGTGCTGCTCGCCGCCCTGTTCCTGGTGCGCCTCACTCTCGCCCGCACCACCGTGGTCCGCACGGTGCACAACGTCGAGCCCCCCGCCGACGCCGACCGGCTCCAGCGGGCGCTGCTGCGCTGGTTCGACCGGCTGACGACGCACCGGATCGTGCTCAACGACCGCACCGAGTGCCCTGGCCCGGTCACCGCGATCCCGCACGGCCACTACCGCGACTGGTACACCGGCCCCCGCTCGGCGACCGTGCCCGGACGCCTGCAGTACGTGGGCCTCGTGCGGCGGTACAAGGGCGTCGAGGGGCTGGTCGAGGCGTTCCGGGCCGTGGCCGACGACTCGCTCACGCTCGGCGTCGCGGGGGCGGCGTCGTCCCCCGAGCTCGCGGCCACCGTCACCGCCCTGGCCGACGGCGACCCGCGCGTCACCCTGCGCTTCGACTTCCTGTCCGACGACGAGCTCGTCGCCGCCGTGACCGCCGCGGAGCTCGTGGTGCTGCCCTACCGGTTCATGCACAACTCGGGGACCGTCCTGGCCGCGCTGTCGCTGGACCGGCCGGTGCTCGTACCGGACACGCCCGTCAACGCCGACCTGGCCGCCGAGGTCGGGCCGGGCTGGATCCACACCTTCACGGGCGACCTGACGGCCGAGGCCCTCGCCGCGACCCTGCCGCGCGTGCGCGCGCCGCGGGCGGCGTCACCCGACCTCGGGGCACGGGAGTGGGACGACGCCGGGCAGGCACACCTGGACGTCTACCGGGCCGCGCTCTCGCGGCGCGGACGGTACCGCCCGGGCCCGTCCGTGCCGAGCGTGGGCGCGCACGCGTGACGCAGACCGTGGCGGGTGCGCCGTGGCGGTCCGTCGGGAACAGCGCCATCGCCCAGGTGGTCGTGACCGGCCTCTCGGGCCTGCTCGGGATGGTGACCGCGCGGCTGATCATCGAGCAGTTCGGGGTGGCCCAGTACGCCCAGTACGGGCTGCTGGCCTCCCTGCCGTCGCTCATCCCCTTCGCGGACCTGGGCATGGCCGCCGTGGTGGTCAACGTGCTCGCCTCCTCGGACCGGCCGGGCACGGATCCCGTGGTCCGCAGGACGCTGACCAGCGCCTTCCGGGTGCTGGTCTGCTCGGGCCTCACGATCGCGGCAGTGGGTGTGCTGCTTGGCGTGCTCGACCTGTGGCCCGTCGTGCTCGGCCCCGGCCTGCTCGACGGCGGCGCCCTGACCGCCACGGTGTGCGTGACCATCCTGGGCCTGGCGCTGCCCTGTGGGGTCGGCGCGCGGATCCTGGTGGGGCTGGGCCGCAACCCGCTGCAGACCGCCCTGACCGGGCTCACGGCCCCCCTGGTCATGGCGGGCGTGTTCATCGTGCTCGCCCTGGGGAACGGCTCGGGCTCGTACCTCGCCGTCGCGTCCTACGCCGCGGCGGCGATCGTCGCGGTGGTCCTCCTGGTCACGGCGTCCCGGCTGGTCAAGCCCCAGGTCGGCGCGGCGCTGCGGGACGTGCCCCGGCTCCGGTCGGTCGCCGGGGTCCGCGTCTTCGACGTCGCGTGGCCGATGCTCGTGCAGATGGTCTCGCTGCCGATCGCGATGCAGACCGGCCGGATCCTGCTCAGCCACCAGGGCACCGCCGTGGACCTCGCGCAGTACAACCTGGCGGCTCAGCTGTTCGGCGTGGTGCTCGCCGCGGTGTCGACGGCGGGCCTCGCGCTGTGGCCGCACTTCGCGCGGGCCCGCAGCCAGTCGGTCAAGGCGTCGCCGTTCCGGGCGTCGCTCGTGTTCACGGCGGCGGGCGTGGTGCTGGCGCTGCTGCTCGCCGTGCTGCTCCCCCTCCTGGTCCCGCTGGTGACCGACGGCGAGTTCGGGCTGGGCCTGCCGCTCGTCACGGCGTTCGTGGTGTTCACGGTGGTGCAGGCGGCGAAGTACCCGGTGGGCATGTACATGACCGACGCCGCGGGTCTGCGGGCGCAGGTGCTGCCGATCGTCCTGATGGTGCCTCTGAACCTGGGACTGGCCTGGTGGTCGATCCCCTACCTGGGCGCAGCCGGACCGGTGTGGGCCACGGCGCTGTCGGTGCTGGTGTGCCAGGTGGTACCCAACGCGGTGTGGGTGCGCCGGCGGTTGCGGGCCGGCGCGGGCCAGGGGAAGTAAGTACGTCCGCGAAGCCCGTTGCTCTGCGTAGACATCGTCCACGCAGAGCAACCGACTCCGGACTCCTACGGTCTCCCCGGAGCTCCGGCCCGCAGCGCCTCGAGCACTCCCCGGGTGACGCCGCGCCACGGCGCGATCCCCTCGACGAACTGCCGGCGCCCGCCCCGGAGCGCCACCGCCCGCGCGGCGCGCGGCAGGGCGCGCCGCCACCGCCGCACCTCGGCCGGGCCGAGGTTCTTGCGCGCGAACAGCATGCGGTTGCGGATGTCGTACCGGTAGTACGTCTCGCTCTTGGCCCGGCCCCGCGACTCCTGGGTACCGCCCTCGTCGTGCACCACGTGCGCGTCGTCGACCACCTCGAGGCGAGCGCCGAGCGCAGCGGCCCGCCACGACAGGTCGACGTCCTCCCAGTAGAGAAAGTAGTCCTCGTCGAAACCGCCGAGATCGGCCCAGAGCTCGGCGCCCAGAGCCAGGCATGCGCCGCTCAGCCACGGCACGTCGTCGGGGGCCGTGCGGCGTCCGCTCATGGTGCCGTCCGCGCGGTGCAGGTAGGTGAGCCCACGCGAGTAGACCGCGCCGTCGGGCCGGAGGATCCGGGGCGCGACGAGCGCCCGGTCGTGGGACCGCACCGCCGCGGCGAGCGTCGCGAGGCCGGCGGGGTCCGTCCACGCGTCGGGGTTGAGGAACACCAGCACCCGGACCCCCGCGGCGAGCGCGTGCGCGGCACCGAGGTTGGAGCCGCCGCCGAACCCGACGTTCGTCGCTGGGGTCAGGAGCTCCCAGCCCTGCTCGGCGGCCAGGCGGGTCACGGCGGCCCGCTCGGCCGCGTCGCTGTAGCTGTCGACGACCACCACGCGCACGCCGCTGTCCCCGACCGTGCGGGGCACGTTCGCCGCGAGCAGGCCGGACGACCCGTAGCTGACGACGACGAGCGCCACGTCGTCGGGGCGGCTCACAGCGCGCGCACCTCGCGGAACCACTTGACCAGCGCGAGCGCCAGGAACGCCAGGGTGCAGGCCGTGATCACGGCGTACACCCACAGGAACACCAGCGGGGCGCCGAGCAGCAGGAACGTCCAGCACAGGACGCCGTAGTCGGTAGGCAGCACCAGCACGGACCGCAGCCACGGGAAGCGCCCCTCGGTGGGCGCCACCGACTGCACGCCGTGCGCCCGCCGGAGCTGGTCGGTGAGGATCATCGCGAAGAAGAGCACGCTGCTGACCACCACGGAGACGAGGGGGACCACGAGCCACACGGGGTCGACGACGTCGTGCACCGTGAGACCCACCGCCAGCGCGAGCGGCAGCGTCACCACCTTGATGGCGTCGACCACGTGGTCGAGCCACTCACCGGCGGGGCTGCCGAGGCCGGTCAGGCGGGCGACCTGCCCGTCCGCCGAGTCCCAGGCGTAGCCGAGCACGAGCAGCGCGGTCACCGCCGCACCCTGACCCCAGGAGGGTGGCAGAGCGACGAGCAGCGCGATGCCGCTGAACGTGAACAGGGCGCTCACGCCCGTCACCGCGTTCGGGGTGAGGCCGAGCTGGTACGCGGCGGCCGCGAGGTACCTGCCGATGCGGCGGTTCACGAAGCGGGAGTACGCGGGCGCTCCCCGCGCGGCGCCCTTCTGCGCGCCACCGAGGCGCGCGAGGACGGCACCGTACGGTTCCCTTGCCCGGAGGGTCTCACTCATCGGATGCCTCCACCCCGGACCAGGCCCACTCCGGGGCGTTCCTCCGCCGTGCCAGCGGCCGCGGGCCGGGCGTCCGGCGCGCCGCGAGGTCGTACGCGAGCTGTTCGTAGCCGTCGGTGACCAGGTCCCAGTCGTAGGCCGCCGCTCGTTCGGCCAGGGCCTTGCCCCGGTCGGCGCACCCCGGCAGGTCGTCCTCGGCCTCGGTGACCCGCGCGGCGACGTCGGCCGGCGTGCGGAAGTAGCGCCCGGCGTCGCCGAGCACGTCGCGGTTGAACGCGACGTCGTACGCGGCGGTGGCCGTGCCACCGCCGATGGCGCGCAGCAGCGACGGATTGGTCCCGCCCACCGAGTGTCCGTGCAGGTAGGTGAGGGCGCCGGCATAGAGCTGGTCGAGCTGCTCCTGGTCCCAGACGCCCCCGAGCAGGCGGACCCGCGGGTCACTCTCGGCGATGTCCGCGATCCGGCGCGTGTACCCGTGCGAGTACGGTGCCGAGCCCACCACCACGAGCGGGCGGACGGCGTCGCTCGCGACGTAGCCCTCGACGATCACGTCGACGTGGTTCTCCGGCTCGAACCGCGCGACCACCAGGTGGTAACCGTTCGGGGTGAGGTCGAGCTCGGTCAGCCGCTCGTGGCCGACGCCGGTCAGGTCGGGCGCGCCGTACGTGATGAGGCGGCTGTCCGCGCCGTACTCGTCGCGGTAGTAGTCGGCGATGCCCTGCGCGTCGGCGATGAGGGCGTCCGAGAGGCGCACCGCCGTCGTCTCCGCGGCGCGGTAGTAGCGCTGGCCCGCGGGGCCCCACTTGGCGCGCCGCCACTCCAGGCCGTCGACGTGCGTGGCGACCGGGATGCGGGCCGCGCGCAGCACGGGCAGCAGCGGCGCGTTGGCGGCGTTGAAAACGAACGCCACGTCCGTGCGGTGCCGCGCCAGGTGGGCCACCGAGAGGGCGGTGTGGCTGAGCGTCTCCAGCGAACGGCGCCGGGTCGCGGGCAGCGTGACGAGCTCCATGCCCAGGTACTGCCTCAGGGGCGGAGCCGGGTCACGCTCGGCGTCGGGGCCGCGGCGGCAGTAGGTCCGGACCCGGTGCCCGCGCGCTACCAAACGAGACCCGATCTCCTCGACGGCCGTCTCGAATCCCCCGTACCGGGCCGGGACACCACGGGTTCCGACCATCGCGACGTGCAGGGGTTCTGAGGGCATGCGGGGAGCGTAGGTCGGTCACGTCGCGTGGAGCATCCTCACGAGCGGGTGAAAGCGCCTTTTCACCCGCATCCGGCCCTTTCACCCCAAGTGGGTTAATTCACGCGATCAAGCCATCTTTAGCCCGCATGGCCCGACGGACGACAGACCGCCCGCCCACCAGGAGCCGCCCCATCTGTGCGCGGTACCGCTGGGCACCGAACCGCTCCGCCGCGTCCCGGCGCCCCGCCTCCGCGAGCGCCGCGGCCCGGTCCGGGTCGTCGAGCAGCTCCGCGACGGCGTCGGCGAGTGCGGCAGGGTCCTCGGGCGGTACGAGCAGACCCGTCTCGCCGTCGCGCACGATCTCGGCGAGCCCTTGCGTGCGGCTGACGACCACGGGCCGTCCGGCGAGCATCGCCTGGACGGCCACGTTGCCGAAGGGCTCCACCCGCGACGGCACCACGACCACGTCGCCGCGCGCGAACCACTCCCAGGGGTCCGCATAACCCACGAGCTCGACGGCCCCGGCCAGGTCAGCTTCCGCGGCACGCGCCCGGAGCTGGTCCTCGAACCACTCGTAGCCGGCGAACACCGAGCCGCACAGCGTGAGCCGGACGTCGCGACCGGCCTGCCGCAGGAGGGCCACGGCCTCGAGCGCCACATCGGTGCCCTTGCGCGGTGACAGGCGCCCCACCAGCACGACGTGCGCCGGGGCGTGCGCGGCGGGGAGGGCTGAGGCGTTCGCGGCGAGGGCCGGGACGCTCGTGGTGGCGGCGTCCTCGTCCGGGCCCGGCACGCCGTTGTAGATGATCCGGGTGCGCCGCCCCAGGGCGGGCACCGCGGAGACGACGACGTCCCGGGCGGCCGCCGAGTTGACCACCACGTCGCGCGCGAGCAGCAGCGGCGCGGCGAGCCCGACCCGCACCACGCGCGGCACGTCGGCCTCGGCCTCGTGCACATGGCACACGGGCGCGACCCCCGCGAGCCGGGCCGCGACCAGCCAGGCCGGGATCGTCAGCGTGTTGACGAGCACGGCGTCCGGGCGCAGGCGCCGGACCAGCCGGGTCATCGGGCCCAGCGCGCGTAGCGTGCGCACCCCCAGGGCGACGATCCCGCGCGGCGACAGGTGCGCCTTGCGGAGCACCGGCACGTCGAACGTCTCGACACGGGCGCCGACGCTCCGCATCCGGTCGGCGAGCGGTCCGTCACCCGGGAGCAGCACCACGACGTCCGCCCCGGCGTCGACGCATCCGGCGGCGGTCTCCACCAGCTGGAGGTCGGAGCCGTAGAGCTCCACGGAGGCGTGGGCGAGCAGAACCGTCGTCATGGACGCCACTGTGCCAGGCGTCGCCCGATGCGGGGATCAGGGACCGGGTGAACTCTGGAGGGCGCCAAGTGCGGGTGAAATGTACGAACTTCTCCAGGAATCGCCTGCCCGAGAGGTGAAATTAGAGAACTAGCGGGTGACTTCTGGGGGTTCACGCCGCGTTGTCCTCGAGTTCGCCGTAACTTGTTCCCAGCCGCGGAACGCCACAGCGACCGTCGGCTCACCACAAATCACCCCACGACGTCGACGTCACAGACGCCGCGTCCGCACGCGTCCGCACACCGGGACGCCCCGCCGTGCCCGCAGGAATCCGAAGGGATCGAGCGTGACCGCTCACTCGGTTGACGACGAACCGCCGCTCCTCTTTCCGGTGCACCACAGCACGACCAGCCACGAGCCGACCGACCGCGGCGGCCCCGCCGGCGCGCCCACCGAGGGCGCCGACGTCCGGCAGCTCCGCGCCGCCACCCTGCCGCGTGCCCGGACCGGTTGGCAAGCCGGCTACCAGGCGCGGCTCCGCCTCACGGACGCCGTGGTGGTCGGCGCCACGCTGATCACCGCCTACGGGGTGCAGCTCGCGCTCAACGGCACCGCGGGATGGTCGGCTATCGGTCCGCTGCAGGCGGCGGCGGGCCTGCTGCTCGCCGCCGCCTGGCTCGCGGCGCTGGCCACCAACCGTGCCTACGACGTGCGCTTCTTCGGCAGGGGCATGTCCGAGTACCAGCGGGTGCTCGACGCGACCTGGAAGTCGTTCAGCCTGATCGTGCTCATCGCGTGGGCGACCGCCTACTCCGAGGCGCGCACCCTGCTGCTGGTCGCCTTTCCGCTCGGCATGGTGGGCCTGGTCGCGTCGCGCTACGCGTGGCGGCAGCACCTGCTGCGTCAGCGGCGCCGGGGCGACGGCGGCCTCACGATCCTCATGGCGGTGGGCGACCGGGAGCAGGCCTCGCGGCTGATCAGGCTGCTGAACGGTGCGCCGGACCAGGAGTTCGTGGTGGCCGGCGTCTGCCTGCCCAACGGCGCCCGTCCGGGCGAGCGCCTGAGCGGTGTCCCGGTGCTGGGCGACCTCACCGACGTCGGGCTGACGGCGCACGAGATGGGCGCCGGGGCCGTGGCGGTGTGCAGCTCGCACGAGATCACGGCCGACGTGGTGCGGCGGCTCGGCTGGGAGCTCGAGCGGTACGGCGTGGACCTGATGCTCACCGCGGAGCTGGCCGACGTCGCCGTTCCCCGCATCACCGTCTCGCCCGCCCCGGGGATGTCCCTGCTGCACGTGGACACGCCCCGGTTCGAGGGGCCCAAGTTCTCCGTCAAGCAGGTCATGGACTGGACCCTGACCGCCGTGATCACGGTCCTGGTGTCGCCGATCCTGCTGGTCATCGCACTGGCCGTGGCGACGACCAGCCGCGGCCCGGTGTTCTACCTGTCCCGCCGCGTGGGCCGGGGCGGGCGCCTGTTCCCGATGGTCAAGTTCCGCACCATGTACGTGGGTGCCGACCGCGACGTCGTGGCACTGTCCGCCGTCAACGAGGCCGAGGGACCGCTGTTCAAGATGCGCTCCGACCCGCGGGTCACCCGTGTCGGCCGGTTCCTGCGCCGCTACTCGCTCGACGAGCTGCCGCAGCTCTTCAACGTGCTGTGCGGGCACATGAGCCTCGTGGGGCCGCGGCCCCCGCTGCCGCAGGAGGTCGCGGAGTACGAGGAGCGCATGCGGCGGCGGCTGCTGGTCAAGCCGGGCATGACGGGTCTGTGGCAGGTCACCGGCCGGTCGGACCTGTCGTGGGAGGAGTCGGTGCGGCTCGACGTGTACTACGCCGAGAACTGGACGCCGTTCCTCGACCTGCTGATCCTGGCCCAGACGGCCCGCGCCGTGATCTCGGCGCGCGGCGCCTACTGACCGGCGCGCACGGTTACTGAGCGGCGCGCACCCGGCGCATCGGCGTGTGCGGGATGCCGTCCTCCAGGAACTCCGCGCCGTCCTCGCCGAACCCGTGCTTGCCGTACCAGCGGGTCAGCGGCGACTGCGCGTCCAGCACCACGTCGCGGTCGTCGCCGGCCGCCTCGATGTACCGCAGCGCCGCGCGCATGAGCTCGTCGGACAGCCCCTTGCCCCGCGCGCCCTTGACCAGCGCCACGCGGCCGATGCGCCACTCCTCGCCGTCGTCCAGCACGCGGGCCGTGCCGAGCACGCGTGTGCCGCCGTCGGACACCGAGTCGGGCGCCGCCTCCCCGAGCATCACCACGTGCACGGTGGTGGGCTCGGTGTCGCGCCCGTCGAGGTCCTCGTACGGACAGTCCTGCTCCACGACGAAGACGTCCTGACGCAGCTTCCAGACCCCATAGGCGATGGTGACGTCGAGCCGGGTCAGCGGGGCGGTGATGATCTGCACGGGGTCGATGCTCTCATCCCACCGGCAGGTACCGCTCCCACCAGTCCAGGATGGCCTCGAAGCGCTGCTGCCGGTGCCGCGGGCGACCCGCCCGGGACAGCTCGTGGTTCTCGCCGGGGAACACCACCAGCTCCGTGTCCACGCCGTGCCGCTTGAGCGTCGAGTAGTAGCGCTCGGCCTGGGACAGCGGGCAGCGCAGGTCCAGCTCGGAGTGCATGACCAGCGTGGGCGTCGTGACCTGGCCGGCGACGGCCTGCGGGGACTGCGTGGCGACCTGCTCGGGGGTCTCCCCCACGTACTCCAGGCCGAAGAACGAGCCGATGTCGCTCGTGCCGAAGAACAGTTCCGGGTCGAGGAACCCGCGCTCCACGATCGCGCCGGCGAACCGGTGGTCGTGCGCGATGGTCCAGGCCGTCAGGTACCCGCCGTACGAGCCGCCCAGCACGCCCACCCGGGACCCGTCGAGGCGCCCGTCGGCCTCCACGGCACCGTCCAGGAAGTCGAGCACGTCGTTCAGGTCCACGGTGCCCATGGCCTGCCGGATGGCGCGGCCGTGCGCCTGCCCGTAGCCCGCGGAACCCCGCGGGTTGCAGTAGACGACGGCGTACCCGGCGTCGACCAGCACCTGCGTCTCGTCGAACAGCCCCACGCCGTACGACGCGTACGGGCCGCCGTGGATCATCAGCAACGTGGGGTGCGTGCCGGTGCCCTCCGGTACGGCGACCCAGCCGTGCACGGGGTAGCCGTCGCGACCCGTGACCGTCAGCTCGACGGGCGTCACGACCCCCGCGGCGCGCAGGGGTGCGGAGAAGTCGGTGCGTCGCCGCGGCACCGCGCCGTCGTCCGCGGCGAGGTCGACGACGCCGAGGTCGCCGTAGGTGCCCGGGTCCGCGTACGCGACGGCGAGCGTCCCGCCGCCCGCACCGAACCCCGAGACGACCACGTCGCCGCTGGTCAGCTGGGTTGTGGCCCCGTCATCAGTCACCCTGACCACCTGCTGGGTGCCGCGGCTCTCCAGGGTGAGCAGCACGCCGCCGTCGGCCAGTGGCAGGGGTTCACCGCCCACGCCCTGCGTCTCCGGGTCGGTGAGCCGGCGCGGCTGCGCGTCGGCCCACGCCGAGAGCACGTACAGCGCCGAGTTCCGCGCCACGAAGTCCTTGCCCTCGGGGCCCAGGTCCTGCGCCACGACGTAGAGCTCTCCGCCCGCGCCGAACGCGATCGCCTCGGGGTTCAGCTTGCCGAGATCGACGTCGGACGCCGCGGACGGGTCGGCCAGCGGCAGCACGCGCACGCTCCCGCTCATGGGCTGCCCGGCGCCCTGCTCACGCTCGGCGATGACACCGAGCGCGGCACCGTCGGACGTGAAGGCGATCCCGCCGTGGTCGACGTCGACCGTGGTCAGCCGCCGGGGCTCGGCCACCGTGGGACGAGGTTCCGCCTCGCCCTGCGGGGTGGGCGCGGGCTGGACCACAGGCTCACCGGTGACGTCGGGTGCGTCGACCAGGAAGACGTGCTGGGGGCGGTCGGCGTGGTACCCCAGCCCGTTGCGCGTCCAGCTCCAGCCGGTGATGCGCCGCGGGCTCTCGGCGCCGGGGGCGATGCCGTCGACCGAGCCGTACCGGCCCGCCTCGGGTTCGCGGCTGAGGAACGCCAGGCGGGTGCCGTCGGGCGACCAGCGGAAGTCGGAGACGCCGAGCTTGCGGTCCGTGACCTGCACGGCCTCGCCGCCGTCGACGGGCAGCACCCAGAGCTGGGGCGCCGACTGCGGCTTCGCGCGCAGAAAGGCGACCAGGGCGCCGTCGGGCGAGAAGCGCGGCTCGGTGTCGCGGAACCCTCGGGTAAGGCGCCGGGGGTCCGCCTCGCCGGCCAGCGGGACCCGCCAGAGCTGACCCACGGTGGCGTCGGCGTCGAGGTCAGGGCGGGTCACCGAGATGACGGCCCAGGTTCCGTCCGGGTGGACGGCGGGGCGGGAGACGGTGCGGACGAGGGGAAGGTCGGCTGCCTGCATGACCCGGACATTACCCTTGCCAGCATGTCCGAAACACAGCAGTCCGATGTTCCCACCGACGCTCACGAGGCGTGGGGCGAGCCGCGTACCCGCGAGCTGACCTGGTACGACCCGATGCAGATCGCCGCGCAGGCGCCGCTCACGTCAGGGGTCGAGTTCCTGCGCCGGATGCGCGCGGGCGAGGTGCCGCCGCCGCCGATCTCCGCGCACTTCGGCCTCGACATCGACGAGATCGAGGAAGGGCGGGTCACCTTCGTGTGCACGCCGGACGAGTCGGGTTTCAACCCGATCGGCACCATCCACGGCGGCGTGCTGTGCACCCTCCTGGACACGGTGTGCGGCTGCGCCATCCAGTCGGTGCTGCCGCCGGGCAAGGGCTACACCTCGGTGGAGATCAAGGTGAACTACCTCAAGGCCGTGCGCGGTGCGGGCGCCGTGCTCACCGCGGAGGGCACCGTGGTCAAGGCCGGTTCGCGCGTCGGGTTCACCGAGGCCGTGGTGCGCGACGCGGCGGGTGCGGTGGTGGCGACGGCGTCGAGCACGCTGCTGATCTTCGACATCCCGGCGGCCTGACGCGGGGGTCCGTCGCGGCGCGGCGCGGCGCGGCGCGGCGCGGGCCCAGCGATCAGGCCCAGATATCGCCTGGTTTCTGGGCCTGATCGCTGGGTCCGCGCGGGACGGGGCGGGCTGGCGCGCGGGGCGGGCCGGGGCGGGCCGTCAGGTCAGGTCAGGTCAGGTCAGGAACAGGCCTACGACCCAGGCGCCCGCCGCGACCAGCGAGCCGGCGAGCTGCACGCCGATCGTGATCAGCGTCGCCTGGACGGCTGCCTTGGTAGCGCCCCAGGCCGCCTGCACGTCCCGTCGTCGTGCCCACTCCAGCAGGAAGATCGCGGCGACGAAGAACAGGAACAGGCCGACCACGGGTATCACGAAGAAGCCGACGATGCCCGCGATACCGCCCACGGCGAGCGTCAGCATCGGCACCTCAGCCTTGCGCATGTGCTTGCCGGCCACGATCCACTGGAACACCTCGGCGACGGCGATCGCGGCCGCGGCGATGCCGAAGACCACCCACGCCGCGACGCCGCCGGTGAAGATCGCCCACACCAGGATGCCGCCCAGCACGAGCACGGACCCCGGCAACACCTGGACGACGATGCCGACCAGTCCGACCAGGATTGCCACACCGACGAGTACCTCTGCCCAAACGTCCACGGCCGAACCCTAGCGGTCCTGCGAGGTCCGCTCGGTCACGGGGTACCGGACCAGGCCGGGGTGGGCGAGACCACGCGCGGCACGTCGCCCGCCCACGGCGCCGAACCGCACGGGAGATGTCCATCGGACCGGCCCGCGGCGCCGAACCGCAACCCACACGTCGACCCAGATGCCCAACCGCAAACCAGACGTCCATCCAGCCGATATGGACACGCAACCTGCGGCTCGGCACCGCACCACACCGTTACCTTGCGGCTCGGCACCGCACTACACAGTCATCTTGCGGTTCGGCCCCGCGCTACACGCTCAACTTGCGGTTCGGCCCCAACCGGCCACCCCGATGAACACCCACCTTGCGGTTCGGCGCCGCTGGCTACCCTGCTCATCATGACGCGTGACGTGACGGAGTACCTGGCCCGGCTGGGTCTGGACGCCCGCCCGCCGGCGACCGTCGAGACCCTGTTCGAGATGCACCGCCGGCATGCCGAGCGGCTGCCCTACGAGAACCTGCACACGATGCTCGGCAGCCCACCGCCCATCGACGTCGGCGCGACGCTCGCGCGTCTGGCCGCGGGCGGCAACACCGGCTACTGCTTTCACCACAACGGTGTCCTGACGGCGGCCCTGCGGGCGCTCGGCTACGACGTCGTCCCCGCCTGGGGTCACAACTGGGACGACGACGCCGAGCGGCGCGACCTGCACGTCGGTCACCTGGCGCTGTCGGTCCGCGGGCTGCCCACCGACGCCAACCCGGGCGGCACCTGGTGGCCCGACGTCGGCTGCGGTGACGGCCTGCACGAGCCCTTGCCGCTGGCCGCGGGGCGGTACCAGCAGGGTCCCTTCAGCTACGAGCTCGAGCTGCGTGACGACGGCTGGACGTTCCACCACGACGCTCAGGGCAGCTTCGGCGCGGTGGACCTCTTCGACGAGGAGCTGACGCCGGACCGGGCGGACGCCGCACACCGCCGGCTCACCGCACCCGACGGCGGGGCGTACACCCGCAAGCTGGTGGTCCAGCGCCGTCTGCCCGACGCCGCCGAGACCCTGCGCGGCTGCCTGTTCATCCGCACGGGCGCACGCCCCGAGCGCGCGGAGCTGACCGACTACGACGACTGGCGGGACGCCCTGGTAACGCTCGGCATCACCCTGCAGGACGTCGACGGCGAGGCCCTGCACGGGCTGTTCGGCCGCAGCCTGGCCGCCCACCGGGAGTGGGTGGCGACCAGGTAGCGGCCGGTTGCTACGAGGTCAGTTCCAGAACACCGCGACCAGGATGTTCACGAGGGTGAACCCCAGGACGGCGCCCTTGAGGCCCTTGGAGACGTCCTCACCCTTGCGGACGGCGATGACCGCCAGCACAGCGACGATGAGGGCGATGACCAGCTTGACGCCGATCTTCGCCATCGACGGACCACCGTCGTCCCAGAGGCCGCCCATCTCGGCGATGCCGACCATGATCACGCCGGCGCCGACCGCACCCAGGGCACCGTGCGAGACACCCTTGTAGAGGGCCTTGGTGCGCAGCGACGCGATCGAGCCGCCGAACACGAGAGCCCAGCTCGCGAAGTGCAGGAACACGAAGAGGTTGTAAAGGAACTCCATAGTGGGCAGCCTATCCACGGCGGGGCCCGAGAGGCTCTGGCGAGCCGATTTCCCCCGCGCAGGTGACATGTCCCACGGGTGGGGCCGCTTCGGACTCGTGCACCGGGCGGGGTCGGTAGCGCCCTGCTGAGTGCGGCACTGCCGATCCCACCAGGCAAACCGCTCACCCAGCCCGCCCATATTCCCTACCATTCGCGTCGGGAAATGCATAGGCAACATTGATGCGGCCGATAGACATCCACTATATGGACATGGTCTTCCGCCCGTCCGGAGCCGCGGTTACGGTCTTCGCCATGACCAAGGCAGCGCGCACCGACCTCGTGACGACCCGTCACGAGACGCGAATGTGCGCCCTGCCGACCTGTGCCTGCGACCGCTGTCGCAGCTGTCAGCTCTGACGCGCCCCCCGCCTCTGCCCACAGTCCGCAAGGTCAGCGCGCGTCGCCGGCCCGCAGCACTGAGTCCCTGGTCATCCCCGGGAAACGGCCGCCTGTGCCCGGACGACGCGCACCACCCCAGCCAGCTCGAAGCCAGCTTCATGCCCGCGCGCTCCGCACGAACAGGACCCCACACATGGTCAACACGGCCCCAGCCCAGCCCAGGACGACGAAGCGACCCGCCCGCCCGAACGGTCAGTGGAAGGTCGACGGCACCACGCCGCTGAACCACAACGAGGAGTTCAAGGCCGAGTCGGACCCTCTGGAGGTGCGCGACCGCATCGAGCGGATCTATGCGAAGCAGGGCTTCGACTCGATCCCTGGTGACGACCTGCATGGCCGGTTCCGCTGGTGGGGCCTGTACACGCAGCGCAAGCCGGGGATCGACGGCGGCCGGACCGCCACGCTCGAACCGCACGAGCTCGAGGACAAGTACTTCATGCTGCGCGTCCGGATCGACGGCGGAGCGCTCACCACGGAGCAGCTGCGCGTCATCGCGGGCATCAGCACCGAGTTCGGCCGCGACTCCGCCGACATCACGGATCGCCAGAACCTCCAGCTGCACTGGATCGAGGTCGAGGCGATGCCGGAGATCTGGCGTCGGCTGGAGGCCGTGGGGCTGAGCACCACCGAGGCCTGCGGCGACGTGCCGCGCGTCATCCTCGGCAGCCCGGTGGCCGGCGTCGCCAAGGACGAGCTCATCGACCCGACACCCGTGATCGAGCAGATCCAGGAGCGGTTCATCGGTGACCCGGCCCTGGCCAACCTGCCCCGCAAGTTCAAGTCCGCGATCACCGGCCACCCGAGCCTCGACGTCGTGCACCAGATCAACGACATCTCGTTCGTCGCCGTCGACCACCCGGAGCACGGCATCGGGTACGACGTCTGGGTGGGCGGCGCCCTGTCGACGTCGCCCCGCCTGGCGGAGCGGCTGGACGCGTTCGTCTCGGAGGAGGAGGCACCCGAGGTCTGGCACGGTGTGGTCCGCATCTTCCGCGACTACGGCTACCGCCGCCTGCGCAACAAGGCACGCCTGAAGTTCCTGCTCGCCGACTGGGGCGTGGAGAAGTTCCGCCAGGTGCTGGAGGACGAGTACCTGGGCTACCGGATGCGCGACGGCATCGAGCCGCCGTCGCCCGCCTCGCTGGGGCTGGACGAGCGGGGCGACCACGTGGGCGTCCACGAGCAGCACGACGGCCGCTTCTACGTCGGCGCCGCCCCCACGGTGGGCCGCGTCTCGGGCGAGACGCTGGCGCGGCTCGCGGACCTCGCCGAGGCGCACGGCAGCCGCCGCGTCCGCCTCACGCCGCTGCAGAAGCTGCTCGTGCTCGACGTCGCCGAGGACCAGGTCGAGCCGCTGGTGGCCGGCCTCGCCGAGCTGGGTCTCCAGGCGCGGCCGAGCGTCTTTCGCCGCAACACGATCGCCTGCACGGGCATCGAGTACTGCAAGCTCGCGATCGTCGAGACCAAGGCGACGTCGGCCGCGGCGATCACACAGCTCGAGGAGCGGCTCGGCGACCTGAAGGACCTCAAGCCGCTCACCCTGCACGTCAACGGCTGCCCCAACTCGTGCGCGCGCATCCAGACGGCCGACATCGGCCTCAAGGGCCAGCTCGTCATGGACGACGACGGCAACCAGGTGCCCGGCTTCCAGGTGCACCTCGGCGGCGGCCTCACGTCGCTGGACCGGGACGACGCCGGGCTCGGGCGCACGGTGCGCGGGCTCAAGGTGACCGCCGACGGCATCGGCGACTACGTGGAGCGGGTCGTGCGCCGGTTCGACGCCGACCACGAGGGCGACGAGACGTTCGCCCAGTGGGCGCACCGCGCCGACGAGGAGGCTCTTCGATGACCACGACGGAAGCAGCGCCGGTGTCCTCCCTCCCGCTCTCCGGGACCGGTCCGGCCGTGAACCCGCGACTGGCGCGGGTGCGCGCCCGGGCTGCCGCCCGCGAGAGCATCCGTGCGATGCGTCCTGCGGCCCGGGCCAAGCGTCGCCGTCGGACCCCCGAGGAGCTGCGCTCCGTGGTGGAGCGCGGGCAGGCCCAGCTGAACGCCTGCGCCGACTCCCCCGAGGCGGACGCGGCAGCCGTCATCGCGTGGGCCGTGCGCGAGTTCGGTCCGTACATGGCGGTGGCGTCCTCGATGCAGGACACCGTGCTGTCGCACCTCGTGGCGGAGCAGTTCCCGTTCGTCGACGTGCTGTTCGGCGACACGGGGTACCACTTCGCCGAGACGCTGGGCACGCGCGGCGCCGTCGAGATCGAGCTCGACGTGAACGTCGTCGACGTGCGCCCCGAGCTGACCGTCGCCGAGCAGGACGCCGCGTACGGACCGAAGCTGCACGACCGCGACCCCGAGGCCTGCTGCGCCCTGCGCAAGGTGGCGCCGATGAAGAAGGCGCTGGAGAGCTACGAGGCGTGGGCCACGGGCGTGCGCCGCAGCGAGACGGTCGCCCGCGCCAACGCGCCGCTCGTGAGCTGGGACGAGCGCAACGGCGTGGTCAAGATCAACCCGATCGCCGCATGGTCCGACGACCAGGTCGCCGACTACGCCGAGCGGCACGGGCTGGTCGTGAACCCGCTGCTCGCCGACGGCTACCCGTCGGTCGGCTGCGAACCGTGCACCGCGCGGCCCCTGCCGGGCCAGGACGCGCGCTCCGGCCGGTGGGCCGGGCTCGACAAGGACGAGTGCGGTCTCCATGTCTGACGCCGAACAGATCTATCCGCTCGGGCTGAAGGTCGCCGGACGGCTCGTCGTCGTGGTCGGCGGCGGGCCCGTCGCCGCGCGCCGCGTCCGCTCGCTCGTCGAGGCGGGCGCGCGCGTCCGGCTCGTCGCACCGCACACGGCGCCCGCCGAGTTCGGTCTGCCCGTCGTGTCGCGGTCCCCCGAACCGACCGACGGCCCCGGCCCGGGCGAGGTCGAGTGGGTCCACCGCGACTACCGCACGGGCGACCTCGACGGGGCCTGGCTCGTGCACACCGCCACGGGTTCCCCGGCCGTGGACCAGCAGGTGGCCGACGACGCCGAGCGCGCCCGGGTCTTCTGCGTCACCGCGGGCGACGCGTCGGTGGGCAGCGCCTGGGTGCCCGCGGTAGCCCGCACCACCCTGACCGACGGCGCCGAGGTGACCGTCTCCGTGACCGCAGGCCGGGACCCCCGGCGTTCACGCGCGATCCGGGACGCCGTGGCGGCGGCGCTCCGGACGGGCACGTTGCCGCTGCGTCGCCGTCGCCCGTCGCCGCAGGCACCGGGCCGCGTCCGGCTCGTCGGTGGCGGCCCCGGAGACACGGGCCTCATCACGGCGCGCGGCCGAGCGGTGCTCGCGCAGGCCGACGTCGTCGTCGTCGACCGGCTGGGTCCGCGTGGCCTGCTCGACGAGCTCTCCCCCGAGGTCGAGGTCATCGATGTCGGCAAGGCCAGCGGCAACCACCCCGTGCCGCAGCACGAGATCAACGCGCTCCTGATCCAGCACGCCCAGGCCGGACGCGACGTCGTCCGCCTCAAGGGTGGCGACCCGTACGTGTTCGGTCGTGGCGGCGAGGAGCTCGCGGCGTGCCGCGTGGCCGGCATCGAGGTCGAGGTGGTGCCCGGTGTGACCTCGGCGGTCTCCGTGCCGGCGGCGGCGGGCATCCCGGTCACGCACCGCGGCGTGGCGCGCGGCTTCAGCGTCCTGACCGGGCACGACGGCGCAGCCGGTGTCCCGGGCGGGCCCGACCACACGCTCGTGCTGCTCATGGGCGTCACCCACCTGGCCGACACGGCGCAGGCCCTCATCACTGCCGACCGCCCCGCTGACACGCCCGTCGCGATCGTCGAGGACGGCTACGGCCCCCGGCAGCGTGTCACGGTCGGCACGCTGGCCACGATCGCCGCACGCGCGGAAGAGGTCGGCGTCCGCCCGCCGGCGGTGGTCGTGGTCGGCGCGGTGGTCCGCCTCTCCCCGGCCTGGCCCCACCAAGCTCGTTGAGTGCTGGATCCTCGCCCGAGCGAAGGCCATCAACCGGGCGAAGATCCGGCACTCAACGGATGTCCTCGGCGCGGATCAGGGCGTAGCGGAGCAGGTCGACGTCGTCCGTCGGCACCGCGATGCTCCAGGCTCCCGACTGGGAGGCGCCCTCGATCTGCGTGTACGCCGACTTGTCGAACATCCCGCGCGTGGGCGCCTGCGTGCCGAACACCCGGTGCGGTGCGGCACCCAGCGCGGCCTCGAGGGACCGCACGGACAGCTCGTCCAGCCCCACCCGCAGCGTCACGCGCCGGACCTTGCGCTCCATGAGGTAACCGACCACCAGCACGGCCCCGCCGCCCGTCACGAGGGCCAGGTCCTGGTCCGGCGTGCCGCCGCGTCCGAACACCGCCAACACCTTGTCGAGGAGGTTGCGTGAGCCCGCGCTGCGTACGACGCGCGGCAGCCCGGGGACGTCCGCACGCACGCTGTCCTGCCGGCTCTCGCGGACGCTCAGCACGAGCCACTCGATCCCGGCGGCCACCGTCACCGTTCCCGCGGCGATCCGCAGCACGAAGTTGGCCGGGTTCCAGGCGTTCGAGGCATTGGCAAAGGTGCTCAGCAGCCAGATGACGGCGGCGATCACCGCGATCATGAGGCTGACAAGGCGACGGGTCCGCATGGCGAGTGGTTTTCTTCGTCTCGAGTTGGTCGGGCGTGGTCAGCTCGGCACCAGCAGCACCGTCGAGACTCCCCACGACAGCTGCTTCCCCGCTGCGGCACAGCAGCGTACCAACGCGCACCGGCAGCGCCAGGGGGTTCGGGCCTACTTCATCCCCCGGCGCCGCGAACGTCACAGCAGCCTGCGCGCCACCGCCCAGCGCGTCAGCTCGTACCGCGACGAGAGCTGCAGCTTGCGGAGCACCGCGCTCACGTGCGTCTCGACCGTCTTGATCGAGATGAACAGCTCGCTCGCGACCTCGCGGTACGAGTACCCGCGGGCGATGAGCCGCATGACCTCCTGCTCGCGCTTCGAGAGGCGGTCCAGCTCGTCGTCGGCCACGGCGATGTCGTTGGCGGACGCGCCGAACGCGTCCAGCACGAACCCGGCCAGCCGCGGCGAGAAGACGGCGTCACCGCCGGCCACCTGCACCACCGCCGACGACAGCTCCGTCGGCGCGATGTTCTTGGTGACGTAGCCGCGCGCCCCGGCACGGATGACGGAGACGACGTCCTCTGCCGCGTCGGACACCGACAGGGCCAGGAACCGCACGCCCTCGGCGAGCAGGTCGGCGCAGCGCTGCACCACCTCGGCGCCACCGCCCCCGTTGCCGCCGGGCAGGTGCACGTCGAGCAGCACGACGGGCGGGCGGTGCTCGTGCACCTGCGCCACCGCGGTGTCGACGTCGGACGCCTCACCCACCACCGTGACACGGTCGTCCAGGGAGGCACGCACGCCGGTGCGGAACAGGTGGTGGTCGTCCACGAGCACCACCGGCACCGGCAGGGGTACCAGTCCGCCGCCCGACGCCGTCGCCTGGGTTGTCATCTGGTCGCACCTTCCGCAGTGGTGGGCACGGCGGCGGGGGCCGTGGTGGCCCGCGCCCTGCCGTTCTTGTCTGTCTTCTTCTCGCCGTTGGCCGGCTTCTCCAGCGGCATCCGCAGCCGCACCTCGGTACCCCAGCCGGGCCGGCTCACGACCTCGGCGGTGCCGCCACGGCGGCGGACCCGCCCGAGGATCGACTCCCGCACGCCGAACCGGTCCTGCGCGATCTCGTCGAGGTCGAACCCGTCGCCGCGGTCACGCACGAACACCTCGGCCACGGCATCCGTGACCTCAAGGTAGACCGAGACGGGCGGTGCGCCGTGCTTGAAGGCGTTGAGCAGGGCCTCGCGTCCTGCCTGCAGCAGGGCCGCGGTGGACTCGGTGGGCGGGCAGTCGCCCACGACCACCGTCTCCACGGTGAGCGGCGCGACGGCGTCCTCGACCTCGGCCACCAGGTCCTTCAGCTCGGCGGCCACGGAGGTACCGGGCTCCTGCCGGTCGTCGTAGAGCCAGCCGCGCAGCTCCCGCTCCTGGGCGCGCGCCATCCGGGACACGGCCTCGGGGTCGGACGCCTGCGCCCGGATCAGCGCGAGGGTCTGCAGCACCGAGTCGTGCAGGTGGGCGGCGATGTCTGCCCGTTCGGCCTCCCGGGCGCGCGCGGCGCGCTCGTCACCGAGCTGGCGCACCAGCCGGAACCACCAGGGCAGCGACACGAGCACCACACCGGCGACCATGGCCACCGACGCGACGGTGGCCTGCATCAGCACGCTCACCGGGGTGTCCTGACCCACCAGCATGAGCACGCCGAGCATGGTCAGCACCACGCCACCCGCGAGCCGCAGCAGCGACGTCCGCGAGCGCAGGCCGCCGCCACCGCCCACCCACCGGTCGCGGTCGGTCGCATCCACCTGGCTCCAGGCCAGGGCCACGCCACCGAGCCCGATGAGCGCAGGGAGCACCCAGGATGCGACGGGGTCCCAGTCGGCGCGCAGCGCGATCATGAGGGCCGCGCTCGACAGCAGCACCACGCCGATCCAGATGTCGCGCACGGCCAGCCGTGACACGGGCCCGGAGAGGCGGAGGCGTTCGGCGAGCGAGCCGGCGCGGTCGGCGGCCGACGCGTCGGCGGCGGCGTCGGTCGCCAGGCGTGGGGCGAGCCGGCGGCGCTCGGTGGGCACGACGTCGCCGGGCACGCTCGGGATCCCCGTGGGGACCGTGATCCACCAGAAGACGTAGGCGACCAGGCCGGCCCCGGCGAACCAGAAGAGGACGAGGAAACAGAGCCGGACCAGCCAGGTGGGCATGCCCGTGTGTGCCGCCAGGCCGGCCGCGACACCGGCTACCCAGCGGCGGCTGTACCCGGGCCCGGCTGTGCTCGGCCTGCGGAGGGTGAGTCTCTGGTTCACACCCTGATCGTCACATGTCCGGGCTCCCCTGAACACGGCTGAGCCTGGATCTCAGGGTCCTGCGCCGGGGTTCCCAGGGTCGGTTCAGGGCAGGTCCCGATGCCCAACTGACCGCTGGTCGACAAGCATGGTCACCATGAGCACCGACGAGACGCGTCCCCAGGACGCCACGAGTGAGCCGGGAGGTCCGGCCGATGCCAGGCCGGCCGGCCCGGACGCCACGTACGCGGGCCCGGCCTTCGAGCCCGCCGTCGACCCAGCGACCGACCCCACGGTCGATCCTGCACCTGTCGCCCCCGGGCAGAGGCCCTACCCGGAGTCCGGCTTCTTCGCGTCCATCCGCCGCGGGCTGTTCCCCCGCTCCGAGCAGCGCTGGGTCGGAGGTGTCGCCGGCGGTGTCGCGGAGCGGATCGGCTGGGACCCCCTGCTGGTGCGCGGTCTGCTGATCATCAGCTTCTTCCTGGGCGGTCTCGGCCTCATCCTGTACGGCATCGCCTGGGCGCTCCTCCCCGAGCGTGACGGCCGCATCCACCTGCAGGAGGCCACGCGCGGCAACTTCGACGTCGCGATGCTGGGCTCGGTCGCGGTGTTCCTGACCGGCTTCGCCTGGGGCGGCCCTCTGGGCTGGTGGGACGGCAACGGCGGCTGGCACCTGCTGAGCGCCGTCTTCTGGCTGGCCGTGCTGGGCGTCGTGTTCTACCTGATCGTCCAGGGTGTCCAGCGGCACCGGGACAACTCCGTGCGCCGCACGGGTCCGGCCGGCGGTACGCCGACGCCGGGTGTGCCGACGCCTGTGCCGACGCCGGGTGTGCCGACGCCCGCTTCCGGCGCCACGCCGACCGGCATGCCGTCCGGCCCGGCCTCGCCGCGTACCGGTGAGCAGGGCACCACCGCCTCGTTCACGCCCGCGCCGCCGGTCGACTACCGCCGCGACGGTCTCGTCTACGCGACCGGGGCGGGCCCCGCCCCGTACCGGCAGACGCAGCAGCCGTACCGGCCGAGCGCGGGCCCCGTGCCCCCGCCGGTCTACGCCGCACCCCTGACACGGGTCCGGCGCGGGCCCGGCGGTGCCGCCGTCAGCATCTCCGTCGGCCTGATCCTCCTGGCCGGAGCCCTGCTCCTCGGCGCGCACCGGGTGTACGGCGTGGGCTGGCCCGCCGACGGCGCCGACTTCCTGGCGGCCTGGCTGGGCACCTCGACAGTGATCCTCGGCGTCGCGATCCTCGTCTCGGCGCTCCGCGGCCGCACCAGCGGTCTGCTCGGTTTCTTCGCGATCATCGCGCTCCTGTTCGGCATGGCCTACATCGGCCTGGTGGGTAGCAACGGAGTGGACTGGGCGGACGACGCCGTCACGAGCGGGCGGCAGATCGACGAGATCGTGAACGAGCCGCACAACCCGGACGCGTCCGCCATCACCGACGGCACCGTCACGGTCCAGACCATCCGCGAGGCCGAGAACGGCTTCTACGTGAGCTGGGGTGACCCCGTCATCGACCTCACGGAGCTCAACCTGAAGAAGGTCGAGGCGGGCGACCCTGTGGTCGTGCCCATCCAGCTGGGGGCAGGACAGACCGTCGTCGTGGTGCCGGAGGACGTGGCCGTCGACGCGAACGCCTACATCGCCGCGGGCGCCGTCCAGTGGAACGTCGACGGCCAGGACCGCACGTCGAGCGGTGTCGGCGCCGACACGTACTTCGCGAGCGACGAGGTCGGCGAGGACGGCGCCGTGCTCACCCTCGAGATCGAGGCCGGTGCGGGCGAAGTCATCGTGACCGAGACCAAGTGAGGGAGCACGCCATGACCGAGCACACGAACGAACCCGAGAACCCAAGCAAGAACCCGAGCCGGCCCGAGGGCCAGGACACGAGCGACAGCATGAACGACACGACCGAGCACGACACCACCGTGATCCTGCCGGCGGCGACCCCGCCCACGCAGGAGATCGCGCAGGCCACGCAGCGGATCTCCACGGAGCCGCCACCCGAGGAGCCTGCGCCCGAGGAGCCCGCGCCCGAGGGCGAGGTGCACCCGGCCTACGGCGCCGCCGCGGCGCGGGTCCTGGCGGAGGCCGACTCGCAGGCGACCACCGTCCAGGACGCCCCGGTGTCCGTCGACCCGGACCCGCTCGCCCCGCTGCGGGGCCCGGAGCCGGAGGGCGCAGGTGGTGCCCCGGAGGTTGGCGGTGCGGCGGAGGTTGGCGGTGCGGCGGGGCCCGCTACCGGGCCGCAGCCTGTGCCGTCGGGTCAGGGGATCCACCCGGGCGAGCTCGGTCAGCCGGGCCGGCAGGGTCAGCCGGCGCAGGCCGGCGTGGCCGGCGCTCAGCCGACAGGGCAGCCCGCGGGGCAGCCCACGGTCGACACCACCAAGCGGGGGCCGCGCGTCGGGACGACCGTGTGGGGCCTGATCGTCATCGCGGTCGGGCTGGGCATCCTCGCGGTCTCCGCGGGCGTGATGTTCGACCCCGGGGTGGCCCTGATCGTGCTGCTGGGCACGGCGGGCGTGATCCTGGTGGCGGGATCGGTGGTCTCCAGCATCCGGCGCCGCTGAGCGCGGGGCGTGCCACACACCTACGAAGTCGGCAGCTCGCATCGAGGTCGGTCCAGGTCTGGGCCGACCTCGATGCTTTGTGCCGACCTCACTGGGCTCGCCTCACTGAGGGCTCACTGGTGAGGGCGCCAGGAAACCAGCGGGTGCCGGTGCGAGGATGACGGGCGTGCGCATCACACACGTGTCCGACACCTATCTGCCGCTGCTCGGCGGCATCGAGGCCCAGGTGAGCCGCCTCGCCCAGCAGCAGGTGGCGGCCGGGCACCAGGTCGAGGTCATCACCACCACACCGGCCCGTCCCGGCGCGCACGGCGTGAGCACCGCCGTCGAACAGGGTGTCACCGTGCACCGCGTCGCCGCCCGCATCCCGGGTGGCTGGCCCATCCACCCGCGCTCGACCGCCCACGTGACCCGGCGCCTGCGGGAGGCGATCGCCCGGGGTGAGCGGCCCGACGTCGTGCACCTGCACATGGGGGTCCTGGCCCCGACCGCCCAGGCCGCGCTGCGGCCCGTGGCCCGGCTGGGTCTGCCCGCCGTGCTGACGGTGCACAGCGTGTGGGGTGCGGCGTCGCGCCTGTTCGCGGTGGCCGACGCGGTGACGGGCTGGTCGCGCCGGCCCGTGCGGTGGTCGGCGGTGAGCGAGCTGACTGCGGAGCCGCTGCGGCGGATCGTGCGCCCCGCGGCGGACGTCGCGGTGCTGCCGAACGGGCTCGACCTGGAGTCCTGGCGGGTGCCGCGCACCGAGCGTGCCGCGCGGCCCGAGGGCCCGGCGGTCCACGTGGTGTCCGCGGCACGGTTCGCGTCCCGCAAGCGGATGCTGCCCCTGCTCACCGCCGTCGCCGAGGCCGCGTCCCGGCTCCCGGACGACGCGCTGTTCGTGACGCTGGCCGGTGCCGGCCCGGAGCGCGCTGCCGCCCTGCGGTTCGTCGCGGAGCGCGGGCTGAGCGGCATCGTCTCCCTGCCGGGGCGCCTGGACGCGACCCGGCTCAAGCGGCTCTATGCGCGGGCCGACGTCTTCGCGGCGCCCGCCGTGGCCGAAGCCTTCGGCCTGGCCGCGCTCGAGGCGCAGGCCGCGGGGCTCACGGTGGTCACCCGGGCGGGTTCGGGGGTCGCGGAGCGCGTGGCCGACGGCGTGACCGGCCTCGTGGTGCCCGACGACGCCGCGCTGGCCTCGGCGCTCGTGCGGCTGGCGGTCGAGCCCGGCCTGCTGGACGGCCTGCTGGAGCGGGCGGCGACTCCGCCGTCGGGTGTGGCCTGGCCGGAGGTGCTGTCGGCGACGGAGAAGGCATACGCGGAAGCCGCCACCCTCATCCCCTTCGAGACCTAGCCTCATCCGCTTTCGACGCCCGCAAAGCGAATCAGCCGAGGTTTCGAAGGGGATGAGAGCGGGGGCGGGGGCGGGGGTCGGCCCGGCGGGCGGCGGCTGGTGGTGCGGGGTTTCCTCGGCGCCGATAGCCTCCCCCGGGTGAGCACCCCCGAACCGGCTGCGACGAACCCCGCCGAGCCCATCGTGGTGCGCCGGTACCGGCGAGCCCGGGCCGAGGTGGCGCCCTACGCACGGGGCATCGTCCTGCTCGCCGTGCCGGCGGCCGGCTGGGCGGTCTGGGCGAGCGGTCCGGGCTGGCTCACACCCGCGTACCTGGTCCTCGCCGTGGCGGGGGCGGCGCTCGGCGTGATCGACGGACGGACGCACCGGCTGCCCGACGCCCTCGTGTTCCCCCTGACCTGGACGACGGCGGCGCTGCTCGCCCTCGCGGCCCTCGGCACCGGGGCCTGGGGTTCCCTCGGGCGAGCGGTGCTGGGCGGGCTGGTCTACTACGCCGCCTACTGGCTCCTCCACCGCTGGTCGCCACGCGGCGGGATCGGGTACGGCGACGTCAAGCTGGCCCTCAGCCTCGGCGCTCTCCTGGCATGGCACTCGTGGTCCACGCTGCTGGCCGGCGTCTTCGCCGCGCATCTCGTGGCGGGCGTTGTCGCGATCGTGCTGCTGCTCGCCCGGCGCGCCGGCTGGAAGACGGGTATCGCGTTCGGACCGTACATGCTGCTCGGTACCGCGATCGGGCTCACGTGGGCGCGGCTCGGCGGGTGGTGAGGGGCCGCTGCGGTGCCGCACGAGGCCTTGGCTCACCAAAGACCGCGGCCCCGCCCCTGACAGGGACGGGGCCGCGGGACGTCACTCCCACTCGATGGTGCCCGGCGGCTTGCTCGTCACGTCGAGCACCACGCGGTTGACCTCACGCACCTCGTTGGTGATGCGGGTCGAGATGGTCGACAGCACGTCGTACGGCAGGCGGGTCCAGTCGGCGGTCATCGCGTCCTCGGACGAGACCGGGCGCAGCACGATCGGGTGGCCGTAGGTGCGGCCGTCGCCCTGCACGCCCACCGAGCGGACGTCGGCGAGCAGCACCACGGGGCACTGCCAGATCTCGTTGTCGAGGCCGGCCTTGGTCAGCTCCTCGCGAGCGATCGCGTCCGCACGACGCAGGATCTCCAGACGCTCGGCCGTGATCTCGCCGACGATCCGGATACCCAGGCCCGGGCCGGGGAACGGCTGGCGCGAGACGATCTCCTCGGGCACGCCGAGCTCGCGGCCCACGGCGCGCACCTCGTCCTTGAACAGGGTGCGCAGCGGCTCGACCAGGGAGAAGTCGAGGTCGTCGGGCAGGCCGCCCACGTTGTGGTGGCTCTTGATGTTGGCCGCGCCCTCGCCACCGCCGGACTCGACGACGTCGGGGTACAGCGTGCCCTGCACCAGGAACTTGACCTCTTCGCCGTGCTCACCGGCCTCGGCCACGATGTCGCGCTGCGCGTCCTCGAAGACGCGGATGAACTCGCGGCCGATGATCTTCCGCTTGGTCTCCGGGTCGCTGACGCCCGCGAGCGCGGTCAGGAAGCGCTCCTTCTCGTCGCGGACGATGAGGCGCACGCCGGTGGAGGCGACGAAGTCGTTCTCGATCTGCTCGACCTCGCCGGCCCGCATGAGGCCGTGGTCCACGTGCACGCAGGTGAGCTGGTCGCCCACGGCCTGCTGCACGAGCGCGGCGGCCACGGCGGAGTCGACACCGCCCGAGAGCGCGCAGATGACGCGGGCGTCACCGATCTGCGCCTTGATGGCCGCGACCTGGTCGGCGATGACGTTGCCGGGGGTCCAGTCGGGCTCGAGCCCGGCGCCCTCGTAGAGGAAGTGCTCCAGCACCGTCTGGCCGTGCGCGGAGTGCCGCACCTCGGGGTGCCACTGCACGCCGTACAGCCGGCGGCGGGTGTCCTCGAACGCGGCGACGGGCGAGCCCACGGACGTGGCGAGCACCTCGAACCCGACGGGGGCCCGGTGCACGGCGTCGCCGTGGCTCATCCACGCGGTCTGGTGCTCGGGGGTGTCGGCGAGCAGCACGCCGGCGGCGCACACCTCGACCTCGGTGCCGCCGAACTCGCTGCGGCCGGTCTGGGCCACCTCGCCGCCGAGCGCCTGCGCCATGGCCTGGAAGCCGTAGCAGATGCCCATGACCGGCACACCGGCCTCGAACAGCTTGGGGTCCACGAACGGGGCGCCGGCCGCGTACACGGAGGACGGGCCGCCGGACAGGATGATGGCCGCTGGGTCCTTGGCGAGCATCTGCTCGACGGTCCACGTGTGCGGCACGATCTCCGAGTACACCTTGGCCTCGCGCACGCGGCGCGCGATCAGCTGGGCATACTGCGCGCCGAAGTCGACGACGATGACCGGGCGGGGGGTCTGCGGCTGGCCTGCCGGCTGGTCGGCCGGGTCGGTGGCGGGTGACGTCACCCCCCAAGTCTATGTGCCCGACAGCGGTGGGGCGCCTCGCGTCCGTGTAATGTGCCGCACCCCGTCGCCAGGCCGGTCTCGGCGGACGGCGAGCCCCTCACCACTCCGCGAACGAGCCGTCGGCGTGCCGCCAGACCGGGTTGCGCCAGCGGTGCCCCTCGACGGCGCGCTCGCGCACGTAGTCCTCGTCGACCTCGATGCCCAGACCAGGCCCCTGTGGAATGGCGACGGACCCGTTCTCGTACGCGAAGACGCCGGGGTCCACGATGTAGTCCAGCAGGTCGTTCGAGGTGTTGTAGTGGATGCCCAGGCTCTGCTCCTGGATCACCGCGTTGTACGCGACGGCGTCGAGCTGCAGGCAGGCGGCCAGCGCGACAGGGCCGAGCGGGCAGTGGGGCGCGACGGCGATGTCGTAGGCCTCGGCCATGGCCGCGATCTTGCGCACCTCGGTGATGCCGCCGGCGTGGGACAGGTCCGGCTGGATGACGTCGACGACGCCCGAGGTGATGACGTTCTTGAAGTCCCACCGGGAGTACAGCCGCTCCCCCAGGGCGATCGGCGTCGCGGAGTTGCGCAGCACGTCGGCGATCCCGTCGACGTGCTCGGACAGCACGGGCTCCTCGACGAACATGAGGTGGAAGGGCGCCAGGGCGTCGAGCAGCACGCGCGCCATGGGCCGGTGCACACGCCCGTGGAAGTCGACGCCGATGCCGATGTCCGCGCCCACGGCATCCCGGACCGCCGCCACGTTGGCGACCACCTTCTCCACCTTGTCGCGCGAGTCGACGTACTGCAGCTCCTCGGGTCCGTTCATCTTGACGGCGGAGAAGCCGCGCTCGACGGCGGCCTGGGCCTGTGCGGCCGTCTCGGCGGGCCGGTCGCCACCGATCCACGAGTAGACCTTGATGCGGTCGCGCACCCGGCCACCCAGGAGGTCGTGCACGGGGACGCCGAGCGCCTTGCCCTTGATGTCCCAGAGCGCCTGGTCGATCCCGGCGAGCGCGCTCATGTGGATGCCGCCCCCGCGGTAGAAGCCCGAGCGGTACAGGACGGTCCAGTGCTCCTCGATGCGGCGGGGGTCCTTGCCGATCAGGTAGTCGGACAGCTCCTCGACCGCGGCCGCGACGGTGGCCGCGCGACCCTCGAGCACGGGTTCGCCCCAGCCGACCACGCCGGCGTCGGTCTCGATCTTGAGGAAGAGCCACCGGGGCGGGAGCACGTAGGTGGTCATCGCGGTGATCTTCACGCCAGGCCTCTCGTCGTCTTCATCGTCTCGTCGTCCTCAGCGCCGGTCTCGTCGTCATCCTCGGTCTCACGGTCGTCGCCGGTCTCAGCGCCAGAGCTCGACGAGCCGCAGGGCGCGGGCGGCCACCGTCTCCGGGGCGTCGCCCGGGCGGTAGAGGGAGGTGCCCAGGCCCGCCCCCGTGGCGCCCGCGCGGGCCCAGTCGGCGAGGTTGGACGCGTCCACGCCCCCCACCGGCACCAGGCCGGTGCCTGTCGGCAGCACGCTCGCCCAGGCCCGCATCCCGGAGATCCCGATGGTCGAGCTCGGGAAGAGCTTGATCGCCCGCGCGCCCGCGTCCAGCGCGGCGAACGCCTCGGTCGGCGTCGCCGCCCCGGGGTAGCTCTCGAGGCCGAGCCGCACGGTCTCCGCGACGACGTCGGCCCGGGTGTTCGGCGAGACGATCAGCGACGCCCCGGCGTCCGCGGACCGACGCACGTCGTCAGGGGTGAGCACCGTGCCGGCCCCGACGCGGCGGTCGGCCGGTCCCGCCGCACGGATCCGGCGGACCGACTCCAGCGGGTCCGGGGAGTTGAGCGGCACCTCGACGGCGTCGAAGCCCGCCTCGAACACGGCCTCCGCCACGTCGACGGCGTCGGCGGGCGTCACCCCGCGCAGGATGGCCACGAGGCCGGTGGGCTGGGAGGTCATGCGGTCTGCTCCTCGGTGGTCGGGGTGTCGGTCGTGGCGGGCTGCGCCAGTCCGGCGTCGAGGGCGACGCGCCACAGCCCTCGGGCCGCGGCGTCCTCGCCGACGGCGCGCACCGCCGCGCCCCCGCGCTCCAGCGCGGCCCGGTACCGGTCGGCGGTGGCCGGGGGCCCGCACAGGACGACGACGTCGGCCGGATGCTCCCGGAGCGCGTGCCGCACCTCGGCGCCGATCAGAAGGCCGGAGACGTAGTCGGCCACCTCGGCGGGGTCGAAGCGCCCGGCCAGCGCGAGCGGGCGTGCGGTGAAGAGCAGGGCGGGTAGGCCGCGTTCGTCGCCGCGCTCGGCCTCGGCGTCGAGCCCGCGCACGAAGGCGTCCGAGACCTCGGTGGCCCGTGCGACGTCCGGCTCCGTCGCGAGCCGGCCGATGATGCTGTCGCGCATGAGGAGCGCGTACAGCTCGCCGGTCATGGCGGTCGTGAAGCCGGCGACCCGGCTGCCGCCGTCGGCCAGGTGCACCCACTTCGAGTGCGTGCCGGGCAGCACGACCGTTCCGGCGCGGTCCCCGCCGTCGTCCACAGCGGCCTCCCCAGCGTTGCCCCCGCCGTCGTTCGCCGCGGCGAGCGCACCGAGGAGCTGGACCTCCTCACCCCGCATGACGTCGGGGTCTGGGCCGGTGACCCGCAGCCCGGGGACGAGGTGCACCACGGAGTCGCCCGCGGGCACCACGGTCAGGTGCCGCGCGAGCCCGGCGAGGTCGGCGGGGACGTCGAGGTATCCGGCCTCGGCCCAGCCATGGTTCGACCCGGCCATCCCCGCGCACAGGACCGGTACGCCGGGGTGCTCGTCGAGCCAGGGCCGGCATGTGCGCGTGAACGTCTCCTCGAACGCGGCGGCCCGTGTCCGTGCGGGGTCCGCCGGGCCGGAGACCGTGAGGGCACCGTCGGCCGACCGGATGCTGTCGAGCGGTGCACCGGCGCCGTCGAGCAGCCAGGCACGGAACGAGGTCGAACCCCAGTCGAGGGCGATCAGTGCGGCAGCACGCCCCGGTGCGTCGTCGGCCATACCCCGGACGGTAGGCATGCCGTCCCGATCATCTGAACCGCATCCCTATTATCGGGATACCGTGAGCCGGTGACCGTCCCCGCCGGAACGCAGACCCTCGCGCGGGGTATCGCCGTCGTCAACGCCGTGGCCGGCGGCCGGACCCGGCTGCGCGCCATCGCGGAAGAGACCGGGGTGGGCCGCAGCACCACCCACCGCCTGCTACAGCTCCTCCTGTCCACGGGCTACCTGCGCCGGCTCGACGACGGCGCCTACGCGCTGGGCCCCGCTCTCATCGAGCTCGGCTACCAGGCGCTGCAGGAGAACCCGGTGGCCGGCGTGGCGGCCCCTGTGCTGCGCACGCTCGCCGAGCGGGTGCACGACACCGTCCACCTGGCCATCGAGGACCGCGGCCAGGTGCTCTACCTCGACAAGATCCCGGGCACGCGCGGTGCGATCATGCGCTCGCAGATCGGGCACCGCATGCCGCTGACCCGCACGGGGATCGGCAAGGCGCTGCTCCTGGACAGCCCGGGCCGCTGGCGCGAGCGGTTCCTCGCCGAGCGGCCGGCCGGTGCGGACCAGGGGCTGGAGCACGACGTGCTCACCGCCGACGCGTTCGTGCAGGTCATGGAAGCCTCAGTGAGCAGAGGCGTGACCTTCGACCTGGAGGAGAACGAGCCGGGCATCCTCTGCGTGGCGGCTCCCGTCCGCGATACCTCCGGGTCGATCGTCGCGGCCGTGAGCGTGACCGCCACCCGCCCGTACATGCCGCCGGAACGGCTCGAGACGCTCGCCCCGGTGGTGCGCGACGCCGCGGGCCGGATCTCGGCGGGCCTCGGCGGCTAGCGCGACCCGCGCAACCCGCGCGGGCCCAGCGATTCGGCCCAGAAAACACCCGGAAACTGGGCCGAATCGCTGGGTCCCCGGAGTAGCGGTCAGCCCGCCGGCCGGTCGTAGCCGACCTCGACCCGCCGGTTCTTGGCTCGGCCCGCCGGGTTGTCCTTGCCGTCGACCTCGTTGTCCGCGATCGGTTCCCGCTCGCCGTGGCCCTTCACGCTGAGCCGCAGGTCCGGCCGGGCGTCCCGGAGGACGTCGGCCACGGCGTCGGCCCGACGTTGGGACAGCTCGTCGTTGGACGCGTCGTCGCCGATCGAGTCCGTGTGGCCGTCCACGGTCACCTTCGCGTCCTGCGGGATGTCGCCGAGCAGGTCACGCACTGCCGCGTCGGCCGCCTTCGTGATCGTGTGCTCGCCGAACCGGAAGAGCAGGTCGGACGTCAGCCGGACGGTCGTCGCCTCGTCCTCCTCGACCACTGTCTCCAGCCGATCCGTCGAGTCGTCGGCGCGCAGGTCCCAGGTGGCGTCCGCGGCCGCGAGGGCCCAGCCGGCATCGTCGGGCCGCAGGTCGACGGTGGCGTCGGCCCGCATGGTGTCGGTGATCGTCGCGGACTCCAGGCGCTCCGGCGCCTCCTGCTGCCGCTCGGTGACCTCCGCCATCAGCGCGGGGTCCGGCGACGGCGGCCGCACGGCGGATCCGACCGTGCCGTCCACGCCGACCACCAGCCCACCGACCGCGAGCGCCGCCACCAGCGCCCCGGACGCGAGGGTCACGAATCGCCGTCCAGGTAGGTCACGTCCGCCTGGGTGAACCCGGCCAGACCTTCGATCGGGATCACGTCGACGGTCGTGGGGTTACCCTCCGGGGCGGGCAGCGACGCCCAGCCCTCGACCGTGCCGTGGTTGGGGAACTTGGTGAACACGGCGTCCCGCGCCGACGTGAGCATCGAGGACTGGCAGCGAACGGTCTCGGTTGCGTCACCCTTCCACGAGCCGTCGGTGCAGAAGGGTCGGTAGGCCTTCAGGTTGGCCGGGTCGACCACGCTGGCCGCCGTGCCGAGACCCAGGTCGTAGTACGAGACGGCTGCGTCCGGTTCGGCGTCCTCGCTGTCCCAGCGCGTGGCCCACCGCACCGTCATGGTCTGCTCCGAGACCTCGACGGACCGCAGGATCAGCGTGATGGTGCCACCTGCGCCTGAGTCGCCCGGAATATCCGACGTCGTCTCGGCCATCGACCCCGTCACCGCCCGGGCCGACCCGACGGCCTCCGCCGCGCCGCCCACGTCGGCACCGGTGTCCGTGCCCACGTCGCCGTCTGTCTCGTCCGCGGAATCACCGGTGCAGGCGCTCAGCGCGAGCATGCCCGCCATCACCAGTGCGACAACCCGACCCGACGTTCGCCTCATACGTCTCCCTCTCGTGAAGGTCGGCCTGGTCGGCCGACCGCGCCGAACCTCCCACATCGGCGGAGGGCGTGCACCCAAGATCCACGGGGAGATCTCCCCGTGGACCTCGGGCCCCTACTCGTGCTGCCAGCTCTGCCAGAGCCGGGCGTACTCACCGCCGGCCGCGACCAGCTCGTCGTGCGGACCGATCTCGGAGATACGCCCGGCGTCGAGGACCGCCACCCGGTCGGCATCGTGGGCCGTGTGCAGCCGGTGCGCGATCGCCACCACGGTGCGTCCTTCGAGCACGGCGTTCAGCGAGCGTTCCAGGTGCCGCGCGGCGCGCGGGTCCAGCAGCGACGTCGCCTCGTCGAGCACGAGCGTGTGCGGGTCGAGGAGCACCAGCCGCGCGAGCGCGATCTGCTGCGCCTGCGCCGGCGTGAGCTTGTGACCGCCCGAGCCGACCTCGGTGGCGAGGCCCTCGTCGAGCGCCTCGACCCAGCCGTGCGCGTCGACGGCGCGCAAGGCGTCCATCAGTTCCGCGTCGTCGGCCTCGATCTTGGCGAGCCGCAGGTTCTCCGCCAAGGTTCCCACGAAGACGTGGTGCTCCTGCGTCACGAGCGCCACATGCTTGCGCAGGTCCTCCAGCGGCAGGTCCACGAGCAGCACGCCACCGACCTTCACGGTGCCGCCGGTGGGCGGGTGGATACCCGCCAGCATGCGGCCGAGCGTGGACTTGCCGGAGCCCGACGGCCCGACGACGGCCAGCCGCTCCCCGACCCTGAGGTCGAGGTCGATGCCGTGCAGCACGTCGGTGCCCTCGCGGTAGGCGTACCGCACGTCGGACGCGCGCACCTCCTCGTCCGCGGGCTTCGCGTCACCGGCCGTGCGGTCCATCGGTACGAGCCGGACGCCGATGATGCGCGAGAGCGACGTGGCGGCCACCTGGATCTCGTCCAACCAGAAGATGAGCTCCCAGACGGGGCCCTGCAGCTGGTACGTGTACATGACGATCGTGGCGACCATGCCGATGGTGACCGTGCCCTCGGACGCCAGGTAGCCGCCCCAGACCAGCACCGAGAGCGGCGCGACCATGAACGCGAAGTCCACGCCCGGGAACAGCACGGTCCGCAGGTTGAGCGTGCCGCGCTCCGCCTGGAACGCCTCGTGCAGGTCCTCATCGCCACGCGTCGTACGACGTCGCCCGATCTTGAGCGCGTCGACGGTGCGCGCACCCTCGACGGACTCCGTGACGGTGCCGTCGAGCCGCGCGTACGCCGCGGACTCCCGCTGGTAGGCGGGCGTGGCGCGCTTCAGGTACCAGCGGGCCACCGCGACGAGCACCGGTACGCCCACGAACATACCGACAGCGACCAGCGGCGCGACGAACAAGCTGGCCACGATGGTCAGCGCGAGCGTCACCACCGCGATCACCAGCCGCGGCACGCCGAAGCGGACCGCGTTCTGGATGCGACCCACGTCGCGGGTGGTCCGCGCAATGAGGTCGCCGGTGCCGGCGGTCTCCACCGTCGACAGCGGCAGGGCCGTGACGGTCTCGACGAACTCCTCGCGGACGTCGGCGAACACCGTCTCGCCGAACACCATGGCGCGGCGCTGCGCGAACCGCGTGATCAGCGACTGCACGACCACGGCGGCGACGGCCACGAGCACCAGGTTGCGCACCGACTCCAGGGTCGTGCCCTCGGTGACCGCGTCGACCAGCTGGCCGAGCACGAACGGCCCGGCCAGACCGGCCAGCGCCGCCACCGTGTTGGCCACGGTGATGACCACGAGCGGCGTCCTGTGCCGTCCGAGCATCGTGCGGGTGTAGCGCCAGGTGTCGCCGGCGCCCGCGATGGGCAGGATCTTCCCCGTGCTCATGCCGTGCCTCCTTCCGATGAGTTGGTGGCGCCCAGGAGCTCGTCGAGCTCGGCGTCCAGGTCCTCGTCCAGCGAGCGCCCCACCACCCGCCGGTAGCGGGCTGCCTCACGTCCGCCGTCGGCGGTGGTCGGCAGGTCGAGCAGCTCACGGTGCGTGCCGTGCGTGACGACCTTCCCCTCGTCCAGGAAGATCACGTCGTCCACGTGGTCGAGCACCAGCGGGCTGGCGGTGACGATCAGCGTGGTGCGGCCGCGGCGCCACGCGGTGAGACGCTGGGCGATCCGTGCCTCGGTGTGCGCGTCGACCGCCGAGGTGGGTTCGACCAGCACCAGGATCTCCGGGTCGGTGAGCAGCGCCCGGGCGAGCGCGACACGCTGCCGCTGACCGCCCGACAGCGAGCGCCCCTTCTCCGGGATCTCGCCCTCGATGCCGTCCGGCAGGGACTCCAGCACGTCGTGCGCATCGGCGACGTGCATGGCACGCAGCAGCGTCTCCCGGTCGGCGTCGTCCCGGACGTCGAGCTCGCCCGCGAGGCGACCCGAGAACAGCGCCGGCGTGGCGTCCGCGACCACGATTCGCTCCCGCAGCTCACGCTTGTCGAGGTCGCCCAGCCGCACGCCGCCGAGCGTGACCGGGGTGTCGGCCTCTGCGACGTCGTCGAACCGACCCATCCGGACGGCCACCTGGGCCGACTCGTCCGGGTCCGCGCTGACCAGCGCGACGACCCGGCCCGGCGGCAGCACGACACCTGTCGTCTCGTCGACCAGCGGCACGCCGGCGGGTGGCATGTCCGTCGTCGACGCCCCGGCGCCGGTCGCGGGGACCACCTGCAGCACCTTGACCACCTTGCCTGCGGCGACGTGCGCCTTGGTCACGACGTTGACCGACTGCACCAGCAGGTGCACCGGCCACGAGAGGAACGAGGCGTACCCGTAGAAGGCCACGAGCTGGCCCGTGGAGATCTTGCCGGCGATGGCCTCTGCCGCGCCGAGGTACACGACCACCGCGATGAACAGCCCCGGCAGCAGGACCTGCAGCGCATCGAGCACCGACTGGGTGCCTGCCACGTGGACGCCGGCCTGCCGGACCTTCTGCGACTGCGTGCGGTAACGGCTCGTGAACACCTTCTCGCCACCGATGCCGCGCAGGATACGCAGGCCCGAGACGGTGTCGGCACCGAGCGTGGTGAGCCGGCCCTGCGCCTCCCGCTGATCCCTCTGACGCTTCTGCAGCGGCCTGACCAGCAGCGCGAGGATCGCCGCGACCACCGGCAGGCCGAGCGCGATGACCAGTCCGAGCGTGAGCGACTGGTCCAGCATCAGCACCACCACGATGCCGTAGGTGGCGATGCTGCCGATCGTCTGCCCGGCGATGGCGAACACCTCACCGATGCGCATGGTGTCGTTGGCGACCGACGACACCACCTCACCCGTGGGGAGCTCCTTGGTGATGTTGTGCCCGGAGCGCGACACCGTGCGGGTCACGAGCTGGGACGTGCGGAACGCCGCGTGCATCCACGCCGTGATGTCCCACCTGTGCCCGATCGCGTTCGAGCTGATCCACACCAGGCCGACGCCCATCATCACGCCGGCCCAGGTCCACGTGGTGCGGCCGAGCCCGGACGCGCTCGCGCTGTCGATGATCTTGCCGAGCAGGTACGGCTGGAAGGCGCTGCACGTGAAGCCGAGCACACCGAACGCCACGGCGACGAGCAGCACCCGCGCCTGCTTCCTGGCGAGCCACAGGAGCAGGGTGAGGGGCCCGCGCAGCGGCGGGGTGCCGGGATCGGCAAAGGGGAGAGAACGCACGACCAACACGGTACGGACGACCACCGACATCCATCCACGCTTTATCCACACACCTGCCGGGCGGCCGGTACAGCCCGGGAGAAGGCATATCCTCGATGACTGTGAGCACCCCTCAGACCACGCCCGAGATCTCCGCCGAGGCCGCCGCCACCGCGATCCGCAAGGCGCGCGCCGCCATGGCCCGCTACCGGTTCATGGCGCTCGTCACCGGTGTGATGCTGCTGATCCTCTGCGTCGAGCTGGGCATCAAGTACGGCGTGGGCGCGGTGACCGACGTCGACGGCATCATGCCGTTCATCGCGTGGGTGCCCTTCGCGCACGGCTGGATCTACGTGGTGTACCTGGTCACCGTCGCGGACCTGTGGTCCAAGATGCGCTGGGGCTTCGGCCGTCTGGTCACGATGGTGATCGCAGGCGTGGTCCCCGTGATGTCGTTCGTGCTGGAGAAGAAGATCCACACCGAGGCCGAGGCGAAGCTCGCTGCGCTCGAGGCCCGCTACCTCTCCTGACCGGACGGCACGACCGGACGGCATCACAGCCCGTGGGCAGCCGCACGAGCAGAGGACCCAACTGGTTCAATGCGAGGGTGAACGCGCACGCCTTTGACGCCTTGACCGTCGACCGTCTCCGCGAGAACGGCAGCCTCAAGTGGACCAGCTTCCCCGGCACCATCGGGGCCTGGGTCGCGGAGATGGACTTCCCCGTCGCGCCGCCGATCGCCGCAGCACTCCATGACGCCGTGGACCGCGGCCTGCTCGGCTACCTGCCGCAGGCGCTCGCGACCGGCATGTCCGAGGCCTACGCCTCGTTCGCCGCAGACCGGTACTCCTGGACCGTCGACCCGGGCCGGGTGCGCCCCGTGGCGGACGTGCTCACCGGGCTCGAGCACTCGATCACGGCCCTGTCGCGGCCCGGTTCGCCGGTCATCCTGCCCACCCCCGCGTACATGCCCTTCCTGACCCGTCCGGGAGAGCTGGACCGTGAGGTCATCGAGGTACCCATGCTGCGCGACGCGGACGGCCGGTACACCTATGACCTCGATGCGCTCGACGCCGCGTTCCGTGCGGGCGGCAACCTGCTGGTGCTGTGCAACCCCCACAACCCGATCGGCCGTGTGCTCGACACCGACGAGATGCTGGCGATCGCCGAGGTGGTGGACCGGCACGGCGGCCGCGTCTTCGCCGACGAGATCCACGCCCCGCTGGTCCTGCCCGGGCGCCGGCACGTCCCGTACGCCTCGCTGAACGACACGACGGCGGGGCACACCCTGACCGCCGCCTCCGCCTCGAAGGCGTGGAACCTACCCGGTCTCAAGTGCGCGCAGATCGTCCTGTCCAACGACGCAGACGCCAAGCTCTGGGACGAGATGGGCGAACGCCTCGAGCACGGTGCCTCCACGCCCGGCGCCCTCGCGAACCGCGTGGCCTACACGGAAGGCCGGGACTGGCTGGACGACACCGTCGCGTACCTGCACGGCAACGTGACCCGGCTGGGCGAGCTGCTCGACGGCACGGGGATCGGCTACCGCGCTCCGGAGGGCACGTACCTGGCCTGGCTCGACCTGCGGCACGTGGACGTGCCGCGGCGAGCGAGCGGCCAGGCGCAGCCGGCCACGGACCTCGCCGACTTCTTCCGCGAGCACGCGAAGGTCGTACTGGTCGACGGCGCCGCGTGCGGTGGCGCGGGCGACGGCTTCGTGCGGTTCAACGTGGCAATGCCCCGCCCGCTCCTGGAGCAGGCGGTCGACCGGATGCTCACGAGCCTGCCCCACTGACTGCGCACCCGTCCCGAAACCTCCCTTCGAGACCGACGCTCCTTCGCTTTCGGCAGCCCCAAAGCGGATGAACCTCGGTCTCAAAGGAGGTGAGAACTCGTAAGGACGTGAGAAGAGGGCCGGGGGCCCGTCAGGCGGACGGCAGGCCCGCGATACCCGTGTCGGCGTCGGTGGGCACGCCGCCCCGGCGGCCGCCGGCCATCTCGTCGCGTACCAGGCGCACCCAGAGCAGCACCGCGAACCCGCCGAACACCCACCACTGCAGCGCGTAGAACACGTTCTGCAGGTTGGCGCCCGAGCCGCCGTCCAGGGTGGGCCGAGGCAGAGCGGCGACCCCGCCGTCGTCGGGTGAGCCCGGTCCCTGCGTGGCCACGAGGTAACCCGTGTAGATGGGGCCGCCCCACTCGTTGACGAGCGCGCTGAGCGCGATCTGCTCGGTCTGCCCGTTCACCACGGCGGCGCTGCCCGACGTCGACTCGCCTGCCTGGAGCCAGCCCGTCAGCGTGACGTCACCCTGCGGGAGGATCAGTGCCTCGGCGTCCGCGGGCGTCTCGACCCAGCCCTGGACCACCGCGAGCACGGGCGCGCCGGAGAGCTCGGCCCACGACCGGCCGTCCGTCCCGTCGTCGGACACCCGGAAGGGGGTCAGGACGAGGTAGCCCGTGCGGCCCTCCAGGGCGCGGCCGGGCACGAGGAGCGCGCCGGCGGGCTCGAACTCGCCGGCCACACGGGCCTCACGGCCGACGAGCTCGCCGGGAAAGCTCTGCTGCGGCGACAGCAGGTCGCCCAGCCAGGCAGGCCCGGCTGCCGCGGCCTCGGCGGCTTCCTGCTGCGCGGCGAGCTCCGCGCGCTCGTACGCCCGGTCGAGCTGCCAGGCGCCCAGCCGGCCGCACACGAGCGCGGCCAGCACGAGCACGAGCAGCAGCCCGATCATGCGGGGCTGGCGTGCCACCTGGAGAAAGGTGCGGCGCTCGGCACCCGCGTCGGTGTCGGACACCGCGTCGGACACCGACGCCGTCGGCGGGGGTGTGCTGGGGGCACTGACAGGCATACGTCCAACGGTAACCGCCCGGCCGGGCCGCAGGACGCACGGGCCCGCTGCGGTCGGCACGACGTCTCACATGTCACAGACAGATCCGCTGGCCGGTCGTATCGCGCACCAAGCGGTTCTGCGTTCGAATGGGACCGACTGAGCAAACAGACAACCCGGCACAGATCCCGCACGGCACCCCTCCGTAGGAGCGTGAGCGATGAGCACCACCGCAGCCCCCCACTCCCCCGCCACCGCATGGCGCGCCACGGGCGTCGCCGATCTGGACCCCGCCGCCCTGGAGCGCCTCGACGCCTGGTGGCGAGCGGCGAACTTCCTGTCGGTGGGTCAGATCTATCTGCTCGACAACCCGCTCCTGCGCGAGCCCCTCACCAGGGACCACGTGAAGCCGCGCCTCCTGGGCCACTGGGGCACCACGCCCGGCCTGAACTTCCTGTACGCGCACCTGAACCGCGCCATCAAGGAGCGGCAGCAGAAGACGATCTACATCACGGGTCCTGGCCACGGCGGCCCCGGGCTCGTCGCGTCGGCGTATCTGGACGGCACGTACTCCGAGGTCTACAGCGACATCACCGAGGACGAGGAAGGCGTGCGCCGCCTGTTCCGGCAGTTCTCGTTCCCCGGCGGCATCCCGAGCCACGTCGCGCCCGAGACTCCCGGGTCGATCCACGAGGGCGGCGAGCTCGGCTACTCCCTGAGCCACGCCTACGGCGCCGTCTTCGACAACCCCGGCCTCCTGGCCGCGGCCGTGGTGGGCGACGGCGAGGCCGAGACCGGCCCGCTCGCCACCTCCTGGCACTCGAACAAGTTCCTCAACCCGGCACAGGACGGCGCGGTGCTGCCGATCCTGCACCTCAACGGCTACAAGATCGCCAACCCGACGGTCCTGGCGCGCATCCCGGAGCAAGAGCTGCACGACCTCATGGTCGGCTACGGCCACAAGCCGTACTTCTTCGACGGCGGGTACGACGAGAGCGAGCCGACGCTCGAGACGCACCGCCGGTTCGCGGCCCTGCTCGACGAGGTACTCGACGAGATCGCGGCGATCAAGGCCCGCGCGGCCGACGGCGACCTGACCCGCCCGATGTGGCCCATGATCGTGTTCCGCACGCCCAAGGGCTGGAGCGGCCCGGCCGAGATCGACGGCAAGAAGACGACGGGTTCGTGGCGCGCGCACCAGGTACCGCTCGCGAACGCCCGGGACACGGCGGAGCACCTCGCGGTCCTGGAGAAGTGGCTCCGGTCCTACCGCCCGGAGGAGCTGTTCGACGACGACGGCCGCGTACTTCCCGAGATCACCGGCCTCGCACCCGAGGGCACGCTCCGGATGAGCGCCACCCCGCACGCGAACGGCGGACTCCTGCTCAAGGACCTGCGCCTGCCGGACTTCCGCGACTACGCGGTGGACGTGCCGGTGCCCGGCGGGTCCACCTCCGAGGCACCGCGCGTGCTGGGGCAGTGGCTCACCGACGTCATCCGCCTGAACCCGGACAACTTCCGGATGTTCGGGCCGGACGAGACGGCATCGAACCGCCTCCAGGCCGTGTACGACACGACCGACAAGCAGTGGAACGCCGAGTACATCGGGCCCGAGGTGGACGAGCACCTGGCCAGGGCCGGTCGCGTCATGGAGATGCTCAGCGAGCACCAGGTGCAGGGCTGGCTCGAGGGCTACCTGCTGACCGGCAGGCACGGGCTGCTGACCAGCTACGAGGCGTTCATCCACATCATCGACTCGATGTTCAACCAGCACGCCAAGTGGCTCAAGGTCACGAACCACATCCCGTGGCGGCGTCCGATCGCGTCCCTGAACTACCTGCTGTCCAGCCATGTGTGGCGACAGGACCACAACGGGTTCAGCCACCAGGACCCCGGGTTCATCGACCACGTCGTCAACAAGAAGGCCGAGATCGTCCGGGTCTATCTGCCGCCCGACGCCAACACCCTGCTGAGCACCTACGACCACTGCCTGCGCAGCCGCCAGTACGTGAACGTGGTGGTGGCGGGCAAGCAGCCCGCGCCGAACTTCCTGGACATGGAGTCGGCGATCGAGCACTGCACCCGCGGCCTCGGCATCTGGGAGTGGGCCGGTACCGAGGTGGCGGGCGAGAAGCCCGACGTCGTGCTCGGCTGCGCGGGCGACGTGCCGACCATGGAGGCACTCGCCGCGGCCGACATCCTGCGCCGCGAGCTGCCCGACCTGAAGGTCCGGGTGGTGAACGTCGTGGACCTCATGCGGCTGCAGGACGCGACCGAGCACCCGCACGGCCTCACCGACTCCCAGTTCGACGGCCTGTTCACCCCCGACCGGCCCGTGATCTTCGCTTACCACGGCTACCCGTGGCTCATCCACCGCCTCACCTACCGGCGCACGGGCCACCAGCACTGGCACGTGCGTGGCTACAAGGAGGAGGGCACGACGACGACGCCGTTCGACATGGTCATGCTCAACGACCTCGACCGGTACCACCTTGTGATCGATGTCATCGACCGCGTGCCGTCGCTCGGCAGCGCCCAGGCCGGACTGCGCCAGCGCATGCAGGACGCGCGGATCCGCGCCCGTGCCTGGACGCGCGAGCACGGCGAGGACATCCCCGAGGTGCGCGACTGGGTGTGGCCGGACGCCCAGGACCTGGCCGACGGGGACCAGGCGGACGCTACGCTCGGCACCGGTGGAGACAACGAGTAGCGCGTCCCCCGACAACGCACGGAACGACCACGGAGCCGCATGTGACCGACACGACCCGCAGCATCGTCATCGCGAGCCCGGAAGGCGAGAGCGGGAAGTCGACGGTAGCGCTCGGCGTCCTCGACCTGCTGGTCCGCAAGGGCCGGCGGGTCGGAGTGTTCCGGCCCGTGTCGCGCGCGACCGCCGGGCACGAGACGGAGCGTGACCACGTGCTGGAGCTCCTCCTGGAGCACGACGGCGTCGACATCGCCTACGACGACGCCGTGGGCGTGACCTACGCCGACGTGCACGACGACCCGGAGGACGCGCTGGCCCGCATCGTGTCGCGGTTCCACGACCTGGCCACACGGTGCGACTCCGTGGTGGTCCTCGGCACGGACTACACCGACGTCGCGGGCCCCACGGAGCTGTCGTTCAACGCGCGCATCGCGGCGAACCTCGGCGCGCCGGTGCTGCTCGTCGTCTCGGGCCGCGAGCGCACGCCGGACGGTGTGCGGACGCTGGCGGAGGTGAGCCTCTCCGAGCTGGCCGCGCACCACGCGCAGGCGGTGGGCCTCGTGGTCAACCGGGCGGACGGCGACAGCGCCCCGGAGATCCGGAGCCTGCTGGAGCAGGCCCTGCCCGACGTTCCCGTGTGGACCATCCCTGAGGAGCCGTTCCTCCAGGCTCCGACCGTGGCCCAGCTCCTGGAGGCCGTCGAGGGCACGCTCGTGCTCGGCGACCCGGAGCTCCTGGGGCGCGAGGCACTGGACCTCCAGGTCGGCGCGATGAGCTTCGAGCACCTGCTCGACCGCCTGACCGACGGTGCCGTCGTCATCACGCCGGGCGACCGCATCGACCAGCTCATCGGGCTGCTCGCGACGCACCTCACGCCGTCGTTCCCGTCGTTGTCGGGGATCATCCTCAACGGTGGGTTCTACCCGGAGGGACGGCCCGCCGAGCTGCTCGAGGCCATGCGGCCCCGGCTGCCGATCATCACCACGCCGCTCGGCACGTATCCCACGGCGCGCGCCGCGGCGACCACGCGGGGGCGCGTGGACAAGGACTCGGTGCGCAAGGTCGAGGTCGCCCGCGCCCTGTTCGAGCAGCACGTCGACTCCGCCGCGCTCGCCGGCCGGCTCGACCTGCCGCGGCCGCAGGCGGTCACGCCGTTGATGTTCGCCTACCAGCTCATCGAGCGGGCGCGCGCCGACCGGCGGCACATCGTGCTCCCCGAGGGCTCGGACGACCGCATCCTGCGGGCCGCCTCCACGGTGCTGTCCCGGCAGATCGCGGACCTCACGATCTTGGGCGACGAGGAACCGATCCACGCCCGGGCGGCCGAGCTCGGCCTGGACATCGCGGGCGCCCGGGTACTCTCCCCGCACGACCCCGAGCACGTGGAGCAGTTCGCCGCCGAGTACGCGCGCCTGCGCGCCCACAAGGGCATGACGGCCGAACGGGCCCGTGAGGTCGTCACCGACGTCTCGTACTTCGGCACGATGATGGTGCACCTCGGGCTCGCCGACGGCATGGTGTCGGGCGCCGCGCACTCGACGGCGCACACGATCCGGCCGTCGTTCGAGATCATCAAGACCCAGCCGGGTACGTCATCGGTCTCGTCGGTCTTCCTCATGTGCCTGGAGGACCGGGTGCTCGTGTACGGCGACTGCGCGGTCATCCCGGACCCGACGTCGGACGAGCTCGCCGACATCGCCGTCTCGTCGGCCGCGACGGCCCGCCAGTTCGGTGTGGAACCGCGCATCGCGATGCTCTCCTACTCCACGGGCGAGTCCGGCACGGGCGCCGACGTCGACAAGGTGCGCACGGCCACGGGCCTGGTCCGCGAGCGCGCCCCGGAGCTCGACGTCGACGGCCCCATCCAGTACGACGCCGCCGTGGACGCCTCGGTCGCCGCCTCCAAGCTCCCCGGGTCCGACGTCGCCGGGCGCGCCACCGTGTTCGTCTTCCCCGACCTGAACACGGGCAACAACACGTACAAGGCCGTGCAGCGGTCGGCGGGCGCGGTCGCCGTCGGCCCGGTGCTGCAGGGCCTGAACAAGCCCGTGAACGACCTCTCGCGCGGGGCGCTGGTGCAGGACATCGTGAACACCGTGGCGATCACGGCCATCCAGGCGCAGAGCAAGGAGACCGCATGAGCACCGTCCTCGTCCTCAACTCGGGGTCCTCGTCGCTCAAGTACCAGCTCCTCGACCCCGCGTCGGGCGAGGTGAAGATCGTCGGCATCATCGAGCGCATCGGACGGCGCAGGGGGTCCGTCACGCAGAAGGCGAACGGCGAGACGCTGGAGCGCGAGCTGCCGGTGCCCGACTACCGCGAGGCGCTGGCGCTCCTGGGCCGCATGTTCACCGAGGCGGGGACGCCGCTGGCGGACGCGGGCATCACCGCCGTGGGGCACCGGGTGGTGCACGGCGGCGACGTGTTCACCGCACCCACGCTGGTGGACGACGACGTCGTGGCCGCGATCCACGACCTGGTCCCCCTCGCGCCGCTGCACAACCCGGCCAACCTGACCGGCATCGAGGTGGGGCGCGAGTTCCTGGACGTGCCGCACGTGGCCGTCTTCGACACGGCGTTCTTCGCGGACCTGCCCGAGGTCGCGTCGACCTACGCGATCGATCGCAAGGTCGCGGCGGAGCACAGCGTGCGGCGGTACGGGTTCCACGGCACGTCGCACGAGTACGTGTCGTCGGCGGTCGCGTCACATCCCGCGGTGCTGGAGAAGCTCTCGGCGGAAGGGCGTACGCCGGAGTCGCTGCGGCAGGTGGTGCTGCACCTGGGCAACGGGGCGTCGGCATCGGCGATCCTGGGCGGCCGGCCGATGGACACGTCGATGGGCATGACGCCGCTGGAGGGCCTGGTCATGGGCACGCGCTCCGGCGACATCGACCCGGGTGCGGTGTTCCACCTCATGCGCCGGGGCATGGCGGGCGAGGACGTGGACACACTGCTCAACAAGAAGTCCGGCCTGCTGGGACTGTCCGGTGAGGGCGACATGCGCGAGCTGCGCGCCCTGGCCGATTCCGGCGACGCCGACGCCCGCCTCGCGTTCGAGGTGTACCTCCACCGTCTGCGCAAGTACGTGGGCGCGTACGCGGCGGTGCTGGGCGGGATCGACGTGCTGACGTTCACCGCGGGTGTCGGTGAGAACTCGCACCCTGTGCGGTCCGGTGTCGTGCGAGGGCTGAAGTTCCTCGGACTGACGATCGACCCGGTGGCGAACGAGGCACGCTCGGACGAGGCGCGGGTGGTGTCGGTGCGGGGTGGTGCCGAGGCACCGCTGGTGATGGTCGTCCCGACCAACGAGGAGCTGGCCATCGCGCGGCAGGCCGCAGCGGTGGCTGAGCGGTAGCTCCTTCGGTCACGTCCGCTGAACGATCCAGCAGACAACCGGGTGAAACCAACTCGAATCCAGCCAAAACGTCCGATCCGGCGGAATGCGGCTGCCATCGTTCTCTCATGAACAACGCACGACGCGCGCTCGGCGCCGCCACACTGGTCGCGAGCGCACTGCTCCTCTCCGCCTGCGTCAGGATGGACGTCGACCTGACGCTGAACAGCGACGAGACCGCAACGGGCTCCATGCTGATCGCTGTCTCGGACAACGCCGCCGAGGCCGCCGGGATGACCCCCGCAGAGCTCCTCGCGGAGATGGACAGCGAAGACCTTGGAGAGGGCGCCGACAAGGTCGAGGAGTACGCCGAGGACGGCTTCACCGGCAAGCGGTACACCTACGAGGGTTCGGCACTGAGCGACGTGTCGGACGAGACCGTCCGGATCACCCGCGACGGCGACGAGTTCGTCGTCGACGGCACCCTGCCCCTTACCGCCGAAGAGCTGGGCATGACCGAGGCGGAGCTGTCCGACCCCGCCGTCCGGCCCTACCTGGACACGTTCGACGTCAACATCTCGATCACGTTCCCGGGAACGATCAGCGAGTCCAACGGCACGATCGACGGCAACACCGTGACGTGGGCTGCCACGGTCGGTGAGGAGAACAAGTTCACGGCGCGCGGGGCAGCGGTCTCGCCGGAGGAGGCCGCTGCGGTCGCTGCCGAGTCCTCGGCCGCGCCGGCGGCTGCGTCCAGCGAGGGCAGCGGCTTCTGGGGTTCGTTCCTCGGCGAGACGGCGGTCGGTGCCGGCATCGGTGGCCTCGCCGCACTGGTCTTCGTGCTCGTGAGGATGGCACTCCGGCGCAGGTCGGCTGCCGGTCAGGAGACGCCGACGGCGGAGCCCGCGCCGGCTCCGCCGGCCTCGGCGAACACACCGGAGGCGTGACGCTCTCCCACGCGTGAGACCGGAGCCCGTGGCGAGCAGCGCTCACCACGGGCTCCTGACGTCGCCTGCCCCGCGTACGGAGCGCCCGTTCCGCTACGGGAGCGTGGTCGCTGCTTCCGCCACGGGAAGCTTGGTGACGAGCCAGTGCTCGCGCGCCTGCATGATGACGAGGCCCAGCTCCTGACCGTCGGCGGTGACCGCGTCCCAGACCGGCGTACCCGGGTCGAGAAACCACAGGTCACTCCTGCCGCGCGGCCGGGAGGTCCGGCTGCGCAGGGTCACCGCGACCGGCTCACCGGCGGGCCTGACCCACACCAGACGGCCGACCTCGTCGACGCCGACCTTGGCCTTGACCCACTTCTTGTTCCGGGACAGTCCCGGAACCTTGCCGGACCGCGCCCAGACGACGGCCTGCACGACGCCGGAGCCGGAGCGCCTGCCCGCCGCGCGGCGGAAGAGCCGCTGACTGACGACGCCTGCGAGGGCGATACCGACGATGATGAAGAGGATCGCGACGAATTCTTCGGCCATATCTTGTCCTGACGATCGAACGTGGAACCTGGGCGTCGAGAAATGTAGGGGATGAAAGTCGGACCGGGTCCCGCGCCCTGGTCTCCGGGTGGGTGATCTTCGAGGTTCACCCCGCTCCCGGCCCGGCCTGCCCGCCCTACCATCGCTCGTCCTCGCGGCCGTAGGCTCGCTCCCGTGACCCTCTTCATCGACCCGCCGGCCTGGCCCGCGCACGGGACTTTGTTCTCCCACCTGGTCTCGGACGGGTCGCTGCACGAGCTCCGGCTCTTCGCCCGTGCTGCCGAGATCCCCGATCGGGCGCTCGACCTCGACCACTACGACGTCCCCGCCAGGCGGTACGACGACCTGGTCGCCGCGGGGGCCGTACCCGTCGAGGGCGGCGACCTGGCCCGGCGGCTGGCCGGCTCGGGCGTGCGGGTCTCGGGCGCCGAGCGCAAGCACGCCAAGCGAGGCGCCCTCCTGGACCGCTGGGAGGCCCTGTGGGTCGACCCGGGTCCGGCGCGCAAGGCCGGCGAGGACCTGGTGGACCGCTGGCGCGAGCCGCACCGCGTCTACCACTCGACGCTGCACCTGGCCGTCGCCCTCAATGCGCTGGACGCGATCGCCGCCGACAGCGAGGTCTCGGAACGGACGGTGTGGCGCGCCCGCCTAGCTCTCTGGTTCCACGACGCCGTGCACGACGGCGTGGCCCGGCAGGACGAGGAACGCTCGGCGGCGCTCGTCGAGGAACTGCTCGGCCCCCTCACCGGAGCGGCCGTCTCCACCGAGGACGTCGACGAGGTCGCCCGCCTCGTCCTGACCACGGCGGACCACGACCCGGCGCCCGACGACGTCGTCGGCGGCCTGGTCAGCGACGCCGACCTCGCCGTGCTGGGTGGCACCCCCGCCGCCTACACGCGGTACACGCACCAGGTTCGAGCCGAGTACTGCGACGTGCCCGAGCCGCTGTTCCGCACCGCCCGCGCCGAGGTGCTCCGCGCCCTCCTGGCCGGCGACCCTCTCTTCCGCACCGCCCCGGGTGCCGCCCGCTGGCAGCCCGCCGCCGAGACCAACCTGGCCGCAGAGCTGGCGAGCCTGACCGCTTAGCCCTGCACGCCGGGCACGCCCCAGGACGCGGTACCGTTCCGCTCGTGACTCCCTTCAAGGCTGCCGCGATCGTCGCGGGCGTGCTCGCCGTCGCCTTCACCGTCCCCGTCGTGGCCGTGCAGGCCACCGGCCACGCCCGGGTACGGCACAGCGCGAGCGACATCGAGAAGGCCGACGCCGTCATCGTGCTCGGGGCCGGCCTCCGCGCGGACGGCACGCCGTCGACGTACCTGCGCCGGCGCGTCGAGGGCGGCGCCGAGCTGTACCGCGCGGGCGTCGCGCCCACGGTCATCCTGAGCGGTGACGCGCACGACAACACCGACGGCACCCGGTACGACGAGCCCGGCGCGATGCGCGCCTGGCTCCTGGACAACGACCTCGGTGTCCCGGACGAGGCGATCGTGCTGGACCGCGAGGGGTTCAACACCACTGCCACATGTCGCCGCGCCCACGATCTGTACGGGGTGCGCACCGCCGTCGTCGTCACGCAGGACTACCACCTGCGCCGCACCCTCTACTCGTGTGTCGAGGCAGGGCTGGACGCCGTGGGCGTGGGCGTGAGCGCCGCGAGCGTCCAGCCGGTGCGATGGGCCTGGTGGCACGTCCGCGAGCTGCTCGCGAGCTGGAAGGCAGCGGTCCGCACGGTGGCCCCGCGCCGCTAGCCCGCACCTGTCAGACCCTCCCGCACGTGTCAGAAGCCCAGGTCACCTGAGTGACCTGGGCTTCTGACACGTGCGGGAGGGTCTGACAGGTCAGCGCTTCTTCGGCGTGACCCACAGGTGGATCGTTCCCTCGACCACCACGGTCCCGTCCGCGAGCACGCCGCGCACCCGCACCGGCAGGTCGCGGTCGTCGCCGTCCCACTGCACCTGGTCGGTCTCCGCGATGCAGGTGACGTCACCGGTCGACTTGGCGAGGTAGGAGACCTCCATGCCCTTGGGCAGCCACCGCTTGTCGTCCGGCACGCTGGCCTCGGCGAGCGAGCCCATCGCCATCTCGAGCCCGTTGCAGACGGCGATGGCGTGCACCGTGCCGATGTGGTTCCGGTTGCGGCGCCGGTTCGGCACCACCACCTCGCCGTAGTTGGGCCGCATGTCGACCACGCGCGGCGCGATGCTGCCGAAGTACGGGGCCTTGAGGCTGTAGGCCACGCTGAAGATCCGCTTGCCGAGCAGCCCGCCGATGACCGGCAGGGCGTTGGCCGACTTCCAGAAGGCGTGGAGCTGCGTCGTCATGCGGGCGAGCGTACCCGCGCCGGTGACGACCGTTCACCTCCCGAGGCGCCGAGCCCTCCGGACCGGCACCTCAGGACATGCGCAGCTTGCGCATCGCGTCCAGCGCGGTGGTCAGCACCCGGCTCGGGGTGTCGCCGCCCAGGCCGTAGAGGGTGTCGAGGGTCAGACCGAGCCGTGTGCCGCGCGACGTGACCACGGTCTGCTGCCGCGTGAGCCCGTCGATCGACGCCGCCCCGTGCCGGCTGCCCACGCCCGAGGCCTTCCAGCCGCCGAGCGGCGCCGCCACGGAGCCCCAGGCCATCAGGTAGCCGTCGTTGATCGCCACCGAGCCCGTCTCGACGCGCGCGGCCAGACGCCGGGCCCGGCCGACGTCCCGCGACCACACCGCGGCGTGCAGGCCGTACTCGGTGTCGTTCATGACGGCCACCGCGTCCTCGTCGCAGTCGACGCGCGTGATGGTCACGACCGGGCCGAAGGTCTCCTCGCGCGCGACCACCGCCTGCGCGGGGACGTCGTCGAGCACCGTCGGGGCGTAGAAGTACGGGCCGACGTCGGCCCGGTGCACGCCACCCGCCAGGACCCGCGCGCCGCGTGCCAGCGCGTCGTCCACGTGCGCCGTCACCTTGTCGAGCTGCGCGGCGGACGTCAGGGAGCCGACGTCGGCCGAGTAGTCGAGCGCCGGGCCGAGCCGCAGGTTGCGCACGGCACGCACGAACTTGGCGACGAACTCCTCGGCGACGGCCTCGTGCACCACGAGCCGTTCGACGGACACGCACAGCTGGCCCGCGTTCGAGAAGCAGGCTCGCACAATGCCCGGAACGACCGCTTCGACGTCGACGTCGTCGGCCACGTAGAGGGCGTTCTTGCCGCCCAGCTCCAGCGTGGCGCCGATGAGGCGCTCACCCGCCCGCGCCGCGACCTTGCGGCCGGTGGCGGTCGAGCCGGTGAAGGCGATGTGGTCGACGTGCTCGATCAGCGACCCGCCCACCTCGGGACCGCCCGCGACCACCTGGAACAGGCCGGCGGGCAGGCCGGCGTCGTCCAGCGCCTCGGCCGCCCACAGGGCCGTCAGGGTGGTCTGCGGGTCCGGCTTGAGCACCACGGCGTTGCCGGCCAGGAGGGCGGGCAGCGCCTCCGAGAGCGCGAGCACCAGTGGGTAGTTCCACGGCGAGATGGCGCCGACCACGCCGACGGGCCGGCGGTGCACCTGCACACCTGCTAGCAGCGGGATCATCCCCCGCACCCGGCGGGCACCGAGGTACCGCTCGCCGCGCACGGCGTAGTGCCGGGCCACCTGGGCGATGTCTGCGACCTCCTCGAAGGCCGCGCGCCGCGCCTTGCCGGTCTCGAGCTGGATGAGGTCGAGGGCCTCCGACTGCCGCTCCAGGACGATGCGGCCGAGCCGCTGCAGCACCGCGGCCCGGTCACGTACCGGCAATCGCGCCCAGCTCCGCTGTGCGACGCGCGCCCGGACGACGCTCGCGGCCACGTCCTCGTCGGACGAGACCGGGAACGTCACGAGCGGCGCGCCCGTGAACGGGCACATGGACCGATGCGTGCCTGATCCCTCGGAGGTCGCGATCCGAGCCACCAGCGGGGCCATCACCCCAGGCTCAAGGACAAAGGTCCCCTGCGGGTGCTCCGGGTCGAGCACACCGCCGACCGCACCGCTGGCCGCTGCGTCGGCTGCTGTGTCGTCGATCATGGCGGCCACCCTACGCGCAAAACCCTGCGCCACGTATTGACAGATGTGTGAAACTCACTTTCACGGCGAGGTTGGCCGCACCGGCCCCGGCGCGCACGGCAGCCACCTCAGCCGGACTCCACCCAGCGGCCGAGCACCGTGCACTCCTGGTCCGTGTAGCCCAGGCGTCCGTAGAAGCCCAGCACGTCCTCGTTGGCGGTTCGCACCATGAGCTGGATCTTGCGCACGCCCCGCGCGACCAGCCACGCCTCGGCCGCGACCACCGCCGCCCGGCCCAGGCCGGTGCCCCGCTGCTCGGGCGCCACGGCCACGTAGTAGAGCCAGCCGCGGTGGCCGTCATAGCCGGCCATGGCGGTCGCGGCGAGGCGGCCGCCCGCCCGCGCGACGAGGACGGTCGAACCGTCACCCGCGCGGGCCTCGGCGATGTCCACGTACGGGTCGTTCCACGGGCGCGTCAGCCCGCAGGTCCTCCACAGCTCGACGACCTGCTCGACGTCGGCATCGGTGATCTCGACGAACTCCCCGTCGGCCGCCGGGGCCGCCGCGAGGACGGGAGCCAGCTGCTCGCCGCCGGGCCCTCGGTTCATCGCGGCTGGTACGGCGACACGACGACCTCGACCCGCTGGAACTCCTTGAGGTCGGAGTAGCCGGTGGTCGCCATGGCGCGCCGCAGGGCGCCCACGAGGTTCAGCGTGCCGTCGGCCTGCTTGCCCGGCCCGAAGAGGATCTCCTCGAGCGTGCCGACCGTGCCCACCTCGACGCGCTCGCCGCGCGGCAGCTGCGGGTGGTGCGCCTCGGGGCCCCAGTGGAAGCCCTTGCCGGGCGCCTCGGCCGAGCGTGCGAGCGCGGCACCGAGCATGACGGCGTCCGCGCCGCAGGCCACGGCCTTGACGATGTCGCCCGAGTGGCCCACGCCGCCGTCGGCGATGACGTGCACGTAGCGGCCGCCGGACTCGTCGAGGTAGTCCCGCCGGGCCGCGGCGACGTCGGCCACCGAGGTGGCCATGGGCGCGTGGATGCCCAGGCTGACGCGCGTCGTGTGGGCCGCGCCGCCGCCGAAGCCGACGAGCACGCCCGCTGCGCCCGTGCGCATGAGGTGCAGCGCCGCGGTGTAGGTCGAGGCACCGCCGACGACGACGGGGACGTCCAGCTCGTAGATGAACCGCTTGAGGTTGAGCGGCTCGGCGTTGCCCGAGACGTGCTCGGCCGAGACCGTGGTGCCGCGGATGATGAACAGGTCGACGCCCGCGTCGACCACCGTCTTGTAGAACTCCTGCGTGCGCTGCGGGGTGAGCGCGCCGGCGACCGTGACACCCGCGGCCCGGATCTCCTGCAGCCGCTGCGTGATGAGCTCGGGCTTGATCGGCTCCGAGTAGATTGCCTGCATCCGGCGCGTCGCCTCGTCGGCGGGCAGCGCCGCGATCTCGGCGAGGAGCGGCTCCGGCGACTCGTAGCGGGTCCACAGACCCTCCAGGTCGAGCACACCGAGGCCACCGAAGCGGCCCAGGGCCACCGCGCCGTCGGGCGTCATCACGGAGTCCATCGGCGCCGCCAGGATCGGCAGCTCGAAGTGGTACGCGTCGATCTGCCAGCCCACCGAGACGTCCTTCGGGTCGCGCGTGCGCCGCGAGGGCACCACCGCGATGTCGTCGAAGGAATAGGCGCGCCGCCCGCGCTTGCCGCGTCCGATCTCGATCTCGTTGCTCACCCGGCAAGCCTACCCATCGCGCCTGGACCGGCGCGCAGCTACCGGTGATGTGCGGGGTGGGACGAACCACAGTGTCAGTGACCGGTGGCAAGGTTCTCCGTGGACGCACCGGGCGGCCGGGCAGCACAGAACCACACGGCCCGGAAACCCGGACGAGCAGGGAGGACACCATGAACGAGACCTGGATCGACAGGCCGCTGCTGGGCTTCGACACGGAGACCACAGGGGTGGACGTCGCGCGCGACCGCATCGTCTCGGCAGCCCTCGTGCTGCGCACGCCCGGTGTGGGCACCGAGGTCCGCACGTGGCTGATGGATCCGGGCGTCGAGATCCCGGACGAGGCCGCGGCCATCCACGGCATCTCGACGGAGCACGCACGGGCCTACGGCGTGCCACCGCGCGAGGCGCTCGAGGAGATCGCGTCCCAGCTCGCGACCCAGCTGGCCGACGGCGTGCCGGTCGTCGCCTACAACGCGGCCTTCGACCTCTCCCTGCTCGATGCCGAGCTGCTGCGCCACGGGCTCAAGACCCTCCCCCAGCGCCTGGGCAATCCGGTGGAGCCTGTGATCGACCCGCTGGTCATCGACCGCTGGTTGGACCGCTACCGCACGGGCAAGCGCCGCCTGGGTGACCTCTCGCTCTGGTACGGCGTGACGTCCGAGGGCGACCTGCACACGGCCGAGGTCGACGTCCTGGCCACTCTCGACGTCCTGGAGGCCCTGGCCCGCCGGTTCCCGCAGCTCGGCCGGATGTCGTTGACGGACCTGCACCAGCAGCAGATCGGAGCCCACCGCCAGTGGGCGGTGAGCTTCAACGAGTGGCGCCGCGAACAGGGACTGAACGGCCCCGGGGCGTCCGGTGTCTGGCCGGTGCAGTACTCGGCGGAGTCCTGACCTGCGACAAGACACGAAACAACATAGTTACCAGGAGCAACTGCGCAGAAACCACGAGGACTCTCGGCGGTGACCTCCGGTCCATAGCGTCCGGCGCGGAGCTGACGACGGCTTCCGGCCTCCAGGCCGGGTGAGGCACGCGTCAGACCTGTCGAACGAGAGGTATGGACAGTGGTCATCGAGAAGAGCACCTCCGGCGTCACCCGCCGCAACTTCCTCCAGGCCGTCGGCGCGGGCTCCAGCGCCGGTGTCATGTTCGCGACCATGGGCGCGATGGGTCTGGCGCCCACCGCGGCCGCTCAGCCCCGCGCCGACGCCTGGGTGCCACCGCGCAGCGGCGACTTCACCCTCACCGGGCGCTCCACCAAGAAGGTAGTCGTCGTCGGGGCCGGCCCGGCCGGCCTGGCGACCGCCTACGAGCTGCAGAAGGCCGGCTACCGGGTCACCGTGCTCGAGGCGCGGCACCGACCCGGCGGACGCACCCTGACCATCCGCGGCGGCGACAGCGAGACCGACCTCGACGGCGTCACGCAGAAGGCCAGGTTCGCCGACGGCGTCTACATGAACGCCGGCGCCGGACGCATCGCGCAGTGGATGGTCACCATGGACTACCTCCGTGAGCTGGGTGTGCCGTACGAGGTCTTCACGAACGCGAACGCCGACGCGTACCTCTACAACGAGCGGTCCGGCGCGACACCGGGCAACCCGGTCCGCTACCGCACCGCCAAGGCCGACGTCTTCGGCTACACCTCCGAGCTGCTGCACCACGCCACCGACCAGGGCGCGCTCGACCAGAAGCTGACGGCCGAGGACAAGGCGAACCTGCGCTCGTTCCTGCGCAGCTGGGGTTCGCTCAAGGCCGACGGCACGTACGCGGGCGGCAGCAACCGCGGCTACGAGGTCTACCCGTCGGCGTGGAACGAGCACGGCACACCGCTGCCCGGCCCGGGCACGGTCTCCGAGGTGCTGGCCTCGAAGGTGGGCCAGTACTTCCCGTTCGAGATCAACTGGGAGCAGTCGATGCTCATGTTCCAGCCCAAGGGCGGCATGGACACGACGTACCAGTATCTGGTGCGAGCCATCGGCACCCAGAACGTGCACTTCAGCTCACCGGTCTCCGGCGTCGAGAACACCAGCCGCGGGGTCCGGGTCACGTACGCCGCCCACAACGGCAAGGAGCGGCAGATCGAGGCGGACTTCGCCGTGGTCGCGGCGCCGGCGGGCCTGATGCGGCGGTGGGACACGAACTGGGGGCCGGAGATCGACGCGGCACTCGGCGAGTTCGCGCTGGGCTCCCCCGCCGGCAAGATCGGCCTGCAGTACCGCTCGCGGTTCTGGGAGGACGACCACCGGATCTTCGGCGGCATCACCGAGACCGACATGGACCTCGCCCACATCTGGTACCCGTCCTACGGGTACGGGTCGCGCAAGGGCCTCGTCGTCGGGTACTACAACACCGGGACCAACGCCCGCACGTACGGCGACATGGCTCCCCGCCAGCGGGAGCTCCGTGCCGTCGAGCAGGGCGTGAAGATCCACGGGGAGAAGTACCGCACCGAGCTGGAGAGCTCCTTCTCCATCGCCTGGCACAAGGTTCCCTACATCGAGGGCGCCTGGGCCTACCCGAACACCACGTCCGCGGGTTTCCGGAAGCTGCAGCAGGGCGCGGGCAACGTGTACTTCGCGGGCGACTGGATGTCCGAGGTCTCCGCCTGGCAGCACGGCGCGTTCTGGTCGGCGCGCTACGCGGTGCAGGCCCTGCACCAACGGGTCATGGCGAGCTGACGACCGGAACCGGCTGGTACGAGAAGTTGTTCATCGGCCGGGTTGTTCAGACGTTGGTCGAGCTTGTCGAGGTCTCGACACGCTCGACCAACGGCACGGCTCAGAAGCCGCTGTAGTTCGGCGACTCGACGGTCATCTGCACGTCGTGCGGGTGGCTCTCCTTGAGCGACGCCGACGTGATGCGGATGAACCGGCCCTCGGCCTGCAGCTCGGGGATGGTGCGCGAACCCGTGTAGAACATCGTCTGGTGCAGGCCACCGACGAGCTGGTGCGCGACGGTCGCGAGCGGTCCCTTGTAGGCGACCTGGCCCTCGATGCCCTCGGGCACGATCTTGTCGTCGCTCGTGACCTCGGCCTGGAAGTACCGGTCCTTGGAGTAGGACTTCTTGCCCCGCGAGGACATGGCACCCATCGAGCCCATGCCGCGGTAGGTCTTGAACTGCTTGCCGTTGACGAGCACCAGGTCGCCCGGGGTCTCCTCGCAGCCCGCGAAGAGCGAGCCCAGCATCACGGTGTCGGCGCCGGCCACGAGGGCCTTGCCGATCTCGCCGGAGTACTTGAGCCCACCGTCGGCAATGACGGGCACGCCGGCCGGCTTGCAGGCGAGCGACGCCTCGTAGACGGCGGTGATCTGGGGCACGCCGACGCCGGTGACGACGCGGGTGGTGCAGATCGAACCCGGTCCCACGCCGACCTTCACGGCGTCGGCCCCGGCGTCGACGAACGCCTGCGCGCCCTGGCGGGTGGCGACGTTGCCGCCGATGACCTGCACGTCCTTGGTGGCGGGGTCGGACTTGAGACGCTTGACCATGTCGATGAGCATGCGCACGTTGCCGTGCGCCGTGTCGGCGACGAGCACGTCCACGCCGGCGTCGATCAGGGCCGTCGCACGCTGCCACGCGTCACCGAAGTAGCCGATCGCCGCGCCCACCATGAGGCGGCCCTGGCCGTCCTTGGACGAGTCGGGGAACTGCTCGGACTTCACGAAGTCCTTGACGGTGATCAGCCCGGTGATACGGCCGTCGGGGTCGATGAGCGGGAGGCGCTCCAGCTTGTGCTTGCGCAGCAGCAGCGTGGCGTCGTCCCGGGAGATGCCGGCGGGGCCGGTGATGAGCGGCTGCGGCGTCATCACCTCGTCCACCTTGGTGGTGGCCCACTCGGCGACCGGCGTGAAGCGCAGGTCACGGTTGGTGACCATGCCGATGAGCTTGT